>Ga0105359_10004729_pt1 | contig 10829 bp, 11 predicted proteins | sample GOMGulsemesocosm_6_FD_83659 | JGI IMG/M metagenome (GOLD analysis project Ga0105359, IMG submission 83659) | Methane-oxidizing microbial communities from mesocosms in the Gulf of Mexico - GOM8C Gulf of Mexico | ecosystem: Environmental > Aquatic > Marine > Cold seeps | place: Gulf of Mexico... | reverse complement strand
TGGGGCTGCTATTAATTGCTTTTGTCAGAGTAATAATGTTGCTTTAACTGTGATTGACTGTGGAATTTTGAAATCAATTAGCCCTGAAGAAATTCCACATCCAGTAGATATAAATCAGCACTCTCCAAAGTTTGTTGAACGTCGTTTGGCTGCAGGAACTGATAATTTCGCGGTAACCTCAGCTATGTCAATCAGCCAGGTAAAACAAGGTTTTGCAAATGCTGAACAGCTTGTTAATGAACACATTAGTCAAGGCGTTGAGATACTACTCTTAGGTGAAATGGGCATTGCTAATACTAGCTCGGCTGCGGCGCTAATGTCGGCATTAACTTCATATAGTGTCTCGCAGTGTGTTGGCAGAGGGACAGGTATTACCGATGAGCAATTAAATAAAAAATTGAGTTTGATTGAACAAGCACTGTCAAGAATTGCCCATGACACACAAGCGTCAAGTAATACTGCTAAAGGCTTTACCGCAGAAGAAATGATTGAGGTTTTATCGCAGCTTGGTGGCTTTGAAATAGTTCACATGGTCGCTGCTATCTTAGCTGGCGCTGCAGCTAGTATCCCAGTTGTCATTGATGGTTTTATTGTCAGTGTTGCTGCGTTAATTGCAGTGCGATTAGACAAGAATGTTGCCAATTACCTTGTTTTTTCTCATGTCTCTCAAGAAAAAGCTCATCAACTTTTACTTACTGAGCTATTGGCGGCACAAAATTTTTCTCCACTTCAAGGTCAGCCATTATTGGATTTAGGGCTTCGCCTAGGTGAGGGTACTGGAGCCGCCCTTGCACTGCCGTTAATAAAAGCAGCTGCAAGTTTTTATAATAATATGGCCAGTTTTGAAAGTGCTGGGGTCACGGTGTGAGTGTAGAGAAAAATAAGCAGATAATAGCGTCACCAAGGGAGTCGCTTATCGGGAAAATAAAGGAGCAGCTAAATTTATTTTACTTAGCCCTTAGTTTCTTCACGCGCTTACCCGTTCCAAAAAGCATGCATTATTGTGAAAGCTTGTTGAACCAAGCCAATCGATACTTTTCTTTAGTGGGGGTATTGCTAGGTATATTGCTGTCCTTAAGTTACTGCCTCTTTATCTCATTCTTACCTGTAACTATCGCTATTTTATTAATTATGGTGGTGAGTTTGTTGTTGACCGGGGCTTTTCATGAAGATGGTTTAGCTGATATGGCTGATGGAATTGGTGGCGCTTTTACCATAGATAAGCGATTGACCATAATGAAAGATAGTCGTATTGGCACTTACGGCGCGGTTACTTTGTTAATGGCACTATTGCTAAAGTTCACCTTACTTGTAGAAATAGCTAAACACGATAGTAACCACCTAGTTCTGGCTATATTTCTAGCCGCAGGGTTATCAAGGGCTGTAGCGGGTAGTTTAATATCTGCTATGCCTTATGTTAGTGATAGTGAGCAAAGTAAAAGTAAACCATTAGCACAAGCTCAATCATCAAAAGAATTAACTATTTTACTTACTATCGGTATGGCTCCTTTAATAATGTTTTATTCAAGTGACATTATTTTTTATCTTTTGACAATACTGATTACTTTTCGTTGGCTTTTCAAAAAATGGTTGATAGCTAAAATTGGTGGTTTTACTGGTGACTGCTTAGGTGCAGCGCAACAAATTTCAGAGTTACTTATTTATATATCAATACTTGCCTGTATTGTTGGCGAAGTTCCATCAGAGGGGCTGTTGTCACAGGCGTTTTCTTTGACAACATTGTCCTTTGAGGGATTAGCATGATCCATTTTGTTTTAGGTGGGGCCCGCTCTGGTAAGTCAAGTTTTGCTGAACAGCAAGTAGTTGAACTTGCCAAGATAAAAAATAAACGAGCTGTTTATATTGCCACGGCAAGTGCTATAGACGCTGAAATGGCAAATAGGATCACTAAACACCAGAGCGATAGAGGTGAGCATTGGCAATTAGTTGAATGTCCATTAAAACTTGCTGATAGGTTAAGTCAACTTCAGCAGGATAAGGTTTATTTATTAGATTGCTTAACTCTATGGCTGAATAACCAACTCTTTGCCAAACACAAGACGACTAGTGCTGAGCAAAGTCAGCATTTACAAAGTGAAATAGATAAGCTCATTGCATCTTTAAAAAATGTGGAAGTTGATATTGTTATTGTCAGTAATGAAATTGGTTTGGGGGTTATCCCAATGGGAGAATCAACACGCCTGTATGTAGACTATTGTGGTTGGTTAAACCAAGCAGTTGCTAAAATTGCTGATAAAGTTACATTAGTGACAGCAGGTATTCCACTCATCATTAAAAACGTAGGAAAAGATACAGATAAAACTAAAAGCAAAAATTGTATGAGTACTGGATGAACATGCTTGAAATAGAATTGATAAGACATGTTAAGGTAGCTGGAAAGCCTGCATTATATGGCAAAACTGATATTAACCCACTAGCTGCTGACAATCATCGTTTATTAGAGCAGTTAATTAGCCAGCAAAAAACGTCAAAAGCATATCACAGCATTATTTGTTCGCCGTTAAAACGCTGTCAAAGTGTGGCGAAGGAGTTTTCACAGCTATGTAAGTTACCGCTCGAAGTTTGCGCTGATTTACAGGAGATGCACTTTGGTGTTTTTGACGGTCTTCCTTTTGATGACATTCCTGTAGAAGATGCCATTGAAGAAAGCCCTTTAAGCACAAAAGACCATCAAGAAAAAAATCAAGAAATACACTGGTCATTACTCGAAGGTTTTTTTCAAGCCCCTGCAACTGCAGACCTCCCCAAAGGCGAGAGGTTAGGGGAATTTCATGAGCGAGTGATAAAAGCTTGGGCTAGCCTTGTCGAGCAGCAACTCATAGCGGTAAGTGAGCAGAGGGCTCGTAATTTACAGCTAAAGGTTAAACAGCCGACAAATAGGCGAGTGTTAGTTGTCGCTCATGGCGGTGTTATTCGTATGATTATCGCTCATATTTTGCAGCTTGACTGGAAAAAATCAAGCTGGCATCAACAGTTACAGATTGGTAATGCTAGCCTCACTCGTATTAGCCTTAGTCAGCCCTATGACAATAATGAAGTCCTCCAACAAATAACAACGATAGCGATGCCTTTTCTTAAAGAGCATTAAAGTAGACAAAGCGTAATATGATAAAAACATCTAAGAGTAGTACAAAAGTGAAGTATCAAAAAGCAAAAACGATCATGGTACAAGGTACAACGTCAGATGCGGGTAAAACCACCTTGGTTGCTGGACTCTGTCGCTTGTTTTCGGACTTACAAATCAAAGTTGTACCCTTTAAACCGCAAAATATGGCACTTAACAGTGCTGTTACGCCATGTGGTGGTGAGATAGGTCGAGCACAAGCACTGCAAGCGAAAGCGGCGCGTTTACCTTTAGATGTTGATTTTAATCCCATCCTACTGAAGCCAAATAGTGACACAGGTGCCCAAGTGATTGTCCACGGCAAGGCACTTACTCGTAATGCTTCTTCAAATATGGAAGCGAGTGAATATCAAGATTACAAAAAAGTTGCAATGAAAGCAGTGCTTAGCTCTCATCAGCGCTTAACTGAACATTTCGATTTAGTCGTTGTTGAGGGGGCTGGTAGCCCTGCAGAGATAAACCTACGCGAAGGTGATATTGCTAACATGGGCTTTGCGGAGGAAGTAGACTGCCCAGTGTTGATTATCGCTGATATTGACAAAGGTGGCGTTTTTGCGCAACTGGTGGGTACCTTGATGTTATTGTCTCAATCAGAGCAAGACAGAGTGGTTGGTTTTGTCATTAACCGCTTTCGTGGGGATATTAAGTTACTTGAATCAGGACTTACGTGGTTAGAGCAAAAAGCGAATAAGCCTGTGTTAGGCGTGTTACCGTATTTACATGGCTTAGATATCTCTTCTGAAGATGCTTTGGTAACACAGCAAAATAGTGATGAAAGTGTTACTGAAAGCAACAAGGTTCGTATCATTGTTTTAGTGTACCCACATATGAGTAACCATACTGACTTTGATGCGCTTCGCCATCATAAGGATATCGATTGTCAGTTCCTTTTTGCAAAGGGTAGCGAGGGAGAAGCAACCCCTGAAAAAATAGCTATTCCTGCTTGTGATTTGATCATCTTACCTGGCAGCAAAAATGTTCGCAGCGACCTCGAGTTTTTGCGATTGCGTGGTTGGCATGATGATATTGCTAAACATCTGCGTTATAAAGGTAAGGTTGTTGGCATTTGTGGTGGTTATCAAATGCTAGGTGAGTTAATTAACGATCCCCAAGGACTAGAGGGTAAGAAGGGCTCTACAGCAGGGTTAGGCTACTTCCCAATGCATACTGAGTTAAAGCCGTATAAAACCTTGATAAATGTTTCAGGCCAGTTGTTGCTAGCCAATCAAAGCGTAGAAATAACAGGTTATGAAATTCATGCGGGAGAAAGCCAGTTAATTACTGAAGGTGAAAATAACCGCCGATATGACTACAGCCAAGAAAAGTCTCCCAGTCACCTACTGTCCATTGATGGCAAAGCACAGGGATTAATAAGTGCCGATGGGCAAATAGCAGGCTGTTATGTGCATGGTTTATTTGATCAACCCGAAGCGTTACAGTTATTTATGTATTGGCTTGGTTTTGATGTTACTCAGGCACCGAGTATTGATGTCTTAGAAGAGCAAGCTATTGAGCGAGTGAGCCAAGCATGTAGAAAATATCTAGATATAAATAAGTTAGAACAATTGATGACTCAATGGTACAAATAACCACAAAGTTTTAAGGGGTATTGTTTGTGGTGTTGATCTAAATCAACGTTTGGTGAAGGTTAGTTGTTAAAATATTGCTATTGATAACCTTGCCTGCTACCAAAGGTAGTGAAGGAGTAGCTTTTATGGCGACTTTACAAAAAGATTCAGAAAACAAAGTATTTAATGAAAAACCGATAGTATATTCGTGTTCTGGTTGTTCAAACCTAGCGCAAATGGCGCACAATATATCGCTAACTCTTGATGGCGATGGCATAGCTGAAATGTCATGTATTTCAGGTGTGGTAGGTAAAGTAAAACCCATTATGGCGCTGGCAAAGTCAGGTCGTGCTATTATTGCCATCGATGGCTGTGAGCTAGGCTGTACTAAGGCTTGCTTAGATAAAAGTAATATTAAAACCGATCACTACTTTAAAATTAGTGACTTAGGGTTTGATAAACGTGATAAATGGAATGACTCTCTTACTGAAAACACCATTGCCATGAAATCTGTTTACGATGGCTTACTAAAAGCGGGTGTAAGCTTCAGTCAATAAAATCAGCTGAGTAACTTATTTCTCTGAATCTTGGTTCACTTATTTGAATATGTAATTAAATCTCTGATAAAAAAAGGCTGCTCACTATAATGTTGAGCAGCCTTTTTACCTTTAGCTTGAATTAATATCGCTACTAGAGGTCTCTTCTTATTATTTAAGCTTCTTGCTCTAAAAATTGAGCATATTCTACGTGTTTACCCAGTACTGATTGAGTGCCCTTAAGCGAGAAGCTATAACCGCATAATGAGAATTTTCCGCGAAAAGCGAGAGCTCTTATTAAATCCCTGCTATCTAGAGGAGAAAAGCTGGCAAAGTAATCACTACCATTTTCAACTAACACATTCAAAGGGCGTATTGGTGCACCTTTATTGAACTGCAGGTTATTGCAGCTCTTATCACCATTTGCTGTTAATTGAGACCATAATTCACCATTAGCGACTTGGTCCGCCTGCCAGTGGATAATAACTCCCTGATATTCAGACAAAAACAAATTAAAATTATCAGGCATAGCCAGTAAATGTTCTTTGTTAGCAAAAATATTATTAGATGATATTTCTGCGGCTAGTTTTTTCTCTGTTACTTCAGCTGTTGCATTACTATCCTGCTGCTGGCTAGTCGAGCTGAAGATACTATTGATGAGCACCGCAATAATAACGATAACTACGCTCGCTAGAACCCCTAGTTGAAATTTACCATTGCTGAGGAACTTTAAGCGGATAAGTTCGCCAATATCGACCTGCTTACTGTCAGCTTCAGAGTTTGCTGCAATAGATTGCTCTGTGACAGTTTCATTAATATAAAGCTGCTCACTCGCACCATCAGTAACTAATGTTGGCTCAATACGTTGTTTGTGAGCTTGCACAACAGTAGCGTCTTGTTGATAGCTACTTAAGTCAATGGGACCTAAATAACCCAAGATATATTTACCTTTACCGCCATTGACTTCATATTTACTTGGATAAGTAAGTAAAAGAGCAGTACTCAACGCAGGTAAAATTAATAAGTAATAACTACTAGCACTTTCAATGAGTAAGCTTAAGCCGCCAGTGAGTAAGAAAAGCGCACCAGGTACTATTTGCCAGTTTTTATTAAGTTTAGCGTCATGCAAACGACGCTTTGTGCTACAACTAAGCACTGCCGTTAAAAGTAATAAAATAACAAAACTAACTGCCAAGTATGACGAGAAAATGGCGGAGAAAAAGACAAAACCTAATAGAGTTATCGTTGAGGTAGTAAAAAATCGAATACGATTGTCAAATCCTTTTATACAAAAAACTGCTTGTAAAAATGGCACAAAAATCTCCAAAAGATAGGTTGAATTAATTTTGCTATTTTCTCTGATTACACTCGGTTGATAGTGGACAAATAGTGTAATTTAAGAAATAAGCAAAGTAATGTTTTTAAATACAAAGTTCAGTGTTAACTGACTCTAAAAGCCGGTACATGGACTTGTTCAAGTTTTAGGCCACAAAGGGTCAGATATCCTTGATTGTTTGACTCACCATCACCACTAAAGTCAAAATCAAAGGTGCTATAAATGCATAGACCATGTCGCTTGGTAAACTTAACTCTACTTGAGCGCCTAGCCAGTGAAAGCAGTTGTAATTCGCCCTCTTTACAATAACGATTTAGATGACGCTTTGCAGCCTCTGACACTTGTCTTAAGTAAACAAAGTACCAACAAAATAAACAAAAGAGTAATAAATAATAAATATTTTCCATCTGTGTTCCCCCTATGCTTGACTAAATAACTGGCCTACAGCATGAGCAAGTGCTGGTGAACGCTCTTCACTGCGAATACATTGGAAAGAAATTGCTCTTACTGCAGGTAGGGCTACTAAGTCTTTAAAAATACTTGGGAATAATTCTAACTCATCGCTTTTGAGTAAGTGTTCAAAGTAACTGTTAAGTGTTTGTTGATCAGCTAAAGCCAACCAACAACGACTTGATAAAGTTATAAGTAAGTCAGTACTAACTTCCTGCTGATTCAATAACTGTGAAATAGCTTCTTTAACGTGAATGTGATGACTATTGGCTGCTAATGCTCGTAATAATAGTGGCGCTTTAGCAGCGCTTTCTTTATTAGACAATGCATTTTTTAATGCGCTGATAAGGGCATTAATTAGGTTGATTGAGTATTGCTCATTCTCTAATGCACAACACACAGGTGAGAGCACTTCAATAGGTAGATGAGGTAGTGCCTTTAACAAAACCTCGTCATTGTTGTCTTGCTCTATTCTAGCAACAAAATCGGTAATGCCCTGTACACCTACTCCTTGCCAGTCGCTCCAATTACTACCTTGGCTAAGGTATTGCGAAAAGGGAGAAAAATATTCACTAGGTTGCTGCTTAAGGTCTACTTTGATCTTGCTATTTAAACTGGCCAATTTATATTGCGCAGGAGTAAACAAGTAAGGATTACTACTAAGTAACTCTTCTTGTTTTTTGGTGGTTTGTTGGGTTAAATCAGCACCCAGCGCTTCAACAATGATCGCAATAAAGTGGTTTCTTGCACCTTGGTTTAATAAACCGCGTTCATCTAGAGGTAATTTCAGTAGCCATAAATAGGGCTGTGAAGATTGTTTCTGCCAAAAGGCAATAGCAATACAAGCATGTCCTTGAGTTGGACTAGGGTAGGGCAGCTGATTTTGCTCTACTTTTTCAAATTGTTCTTTGGGTAACTTACTGACCAAGCGGCCAATATCATAAAGGCGATATTGTGAACCTGAAAGTTTAAGTAATTCTGATAGGGTTTCTATATGTTTTTCTGGTGCTATGTCAGTCATAAATTCGAAATATTGCCGCTTGTTATAGCGCCATATTATAAGGATAATAGCGCTATTAACATAGCAAAATAATTAACCTTAAAAATTTATCTCTAATAGATGATTTGAAATAACGATATTTGATGATGACAATAGACAATGAATGTACTGCAGTTTTACTCGAAGAGCTCAAACTAGAGCTGAAGTCACTGAACCTTTGGAAGGCACAAGCTCCTAGTGCCATAGCGCTTTCAAGTAGTTCCCCTTTTTGTTGTGATACATTGCCTTTTGAGCAATGGCTGCAGTTTGTCTTCATTGCTAAAATTAGCCAGATGATAAATCTTGGCCAAGCATTACCTACTAAAATCGCATTAACCCCTATGGCGGAAGAATCCTTTAAACACTTATCGGTTCAAGCAGAGCCATTACTTCGTATTATCAACAAAATAGACAATACAATGTCAGGGCAAGGTGCATAAGTGATGAGCACTATTAAAACTACTGAGTCGTCTATAAGTCTTGAAAGTAACTTAGCAGCAGATAATGATATAGAAAAGCCGGTGCTCACTATTTTATATCAGGATGAATATATGGTGGCGGTTGATAAACCTGCGGGCTTGTTTGTCCATCGCAGCTTTATGGATAAAGATGAAATTTATTTTGCTTTGCAATTGGTGCGCGATCAAATAGGGCAATATGTTTACCCTGTTCATAGGTTAGACAGACCAACATCTGGTGTCTTACTTTTTGCTTTAAGTAAAGAAGTAGCGACAATATTAAGTGAAGCTTTTGCCAATAAAAGTAGTATCTCAGGGCTTCAAGCTAAGCAAGATAATATCGAAGGTGCTAATCAAAACGTGAGTCGAAGTGACTTAGCTATGGAGAAAACCTATTATGCTTTAGTACGTGGTCATGTCGCTGTAGATGACATTGACTCGGTAAGAGGTTTTATTGATCATCCTCTAAAAGAGAAGTTAGATAAGCTGGGTGATAAGAATGTTAGTCGTGATAAGCCAGCTCAGTCTGCGCAAAGCTACTATCAAGTACTAGAGCAAGCGAGTCTACCGATTAAAGTAGGTAAGTTTGATAGTGTGCGTTATTCGTTAGTAGAAGTTCAGCCTGTTACAGGAAGGCGCCATCAAATTCGTCGTCACCTAGCACATTTACGTCACCCCATTATTGGTGATATTAACTACGGTGATAATAAGCAGAACCCGTTTTTTATTGAACACTTTGGTTTTAAACGCTTAATGTTAATTGCAAAGTCATTGGAGTTTAACCACCCCATGAGCAATGAGCGAATAAAAATATCGGCGTCATTTGATCAGCAATGGCTACAGGTGTTTTCAGAATTAGAGTGGCCTATTCGCTAAGAAATGCTATTACAGTTTTTTTATGTAAAGAAAATCATAGGAAGGAGTAGCTTTTACTCGGCGTAATAATTTCAGGTAAGGGAATATCCCAACTCTCCACAGGAACGCTTTCAACTAACTGACAATCATGAGCTAGGCCTAATGGGTATAACCTAGTTTGTTGCCAATGGGCTAGACTTCGATCATAAAAACCACCACCCATGCCTAATCTAGCGCCAGTATTATCAAAAGCGACTAACGGTGTACAAATAACATCAAGTTCACCAAGAGGGCAGACCTTAGTAACATCTAATTTAGGCTCTGAAATACCATAGGCATTACTCACTAGCTTAGTTGTTGTTTGGTAGTGTAAAAATAGTAAATTCCCAGGGCTAAAAGGGTGAATTACGGGTAAATAGACTTCTTTGTTTTGTTGCCAACACCAGTCAATAAAATTCTTCGTTGATAACTCTCCATCATTACTTAAGTAAATAGCAATACGTGAAGCTTGCTGGATTTTCTCATGACGAGCCAAGCTTTCGGTTAATGACATGCCTGCTTGGCCTTGTTCTGCAACAGAAAGCGAATTACGTCGCTGTCTAATTATACTTCTTAACTGTGAACGAGCATCCATAAGGTCATAATCTTATATGAGTAAAAACAAAAAAGCTGGGAGATTTCTCACCCAGCTTTTAACTGTATTTTATAAAGGTAGTTAAAGTCTAGCTATGAGTGCCAGAAACACCTTCATGAGTTCCAGTAACTGAAATTTCTTCTTCAAGCTTTTCTTCTAAATCAGCTGTGTGGTCACCTTCAGCACCGTGCATCCACTCAACTAACTTACCAGCTGAAAGGTAGATGATTAGGCCAGTAATTAAAGCACCAACACCAACACCCATAAAGATATTTGCGGCATTGTTGACCATCTCTTCACCTTCACCAACAAATGAGCCAATAAATGCGGCTAACCAGTTAGATAAAGCGGTAAAGAAGAACCAAATACCCATTAATAAAGAGGTAAATTTAAGTGGTGCCAATTTAGTTACCATTGATAAACCAATTGGTGATAGACATAACTCACCTAATGTATGGAAAAGGTAAGCGAATACTAAGAATAACATGCTTACTTTAACAGCAACATCGCCGCCTTGAACCATAGTAGCCCATAACATCACGAAGAAACCTAGTGCTAAAAATAACATAGCTAAGGCGAATTTCTTTGGTGAGGTTGGCTCATTTGAACCCATCTTAACCCAAACCGAAGCAACAAAAGGTGCAAGAAGAATAATGAACATGGCATTTAATGATTGGAATGAAGACGCTGCTATTTCAAAACCAAACATAGTACGGTCAGTAAAATCAGAAGCATAGATAGTAAATAAACCACCCGCTTGTTCAAAACCAGCCCAGAAAATTACTGAGAACATACTCATGATCAAGAT
>Ga0105359_10004728_pt1 | contig 10830 bp, 8 predicted proteins | sample GOMGulsemesocosm_6_FD_83659 | JGI IMG/M metagenome (GOLD analysis project Ga0105359, IMG submission 83659) | Methane-oxidizing microbial communities from mesocosms in the Gulf of Mexico - GOM8C Gulf of Mexico | ecosystem: Environmental > Aquatic > Marine > Cold seeps | place: Gulf of Mexico... | reverse complement strand
TAATTCCTTCAGTAACATTTGTTGATGCTGTTAATACTGTTGATAGTGTATTACAATCTAAATCTCCACCTCCAGTAATAGCAACATCTACTTCTGGAATTCTTCCTAAATCAAATGGACCTGCTAAATCTTTTAACTCAGCGGTAAATGAGTCAGATGCCCTAGTTTTTACAATTACACTACCTAATACTTGACCACAATCTCCACCTACAGTTCCTCTATCAAACCCTAACTTAGTTAAGTTTAAAGCAAACTCCGCGAATGTATCCCCAAAATGATCTGCTACTATGCTTCCATTTTTTGATATTGTTCCCCATGAAGGACCAATTCCTAACCCTGGTCCTGCAGGAATACTTGTGTCATTATTTAAAGTTGCGTAAACTGCATTAGCACCAATTGGAATTTCAATTTTAGCATACCCATAAACTCCCGCACCAGTACCTCCAGAATAATTTACCCAATTATTATTTTCTTTAATAAAAGTAAATGATCTTCCTTTTTTTGTTATTGGATTATAAAACGGAAAAGTATTATATGTTTCAAAATAAGAGTCTGGAACTCCTGATAATTCCATCCATATATATATACTTGCAGAAGCAACATCTCCACCATTTGAATAATCAAACGAAATAATTACGTCACCTAATTTACTTGATCTACCATCATTACTAAAATCAAATTCCCAAGCTGTATGCCCACCTTCTAGACCTGTATTCCCCAAAGGTTGCGCTGATCCAGAATTGTATATTACCTCTGACCTAAAGTACTCAAAATCTAAATAACTATCACCACTATCGTTACGAGTTGAAGCTGCTAAATATGCCCATTCTTCATCTTGTACACTTACTCCATCTCTTCTAAGGTGCCCCATAACCTCAATAATATCATTTTTTTGAGGTACATCACCATTTCCTATTGTCCAAGTTGATGGGTTATCAAAGTTTTTATCACTTCCCCCTTTAAAAACATTCATGTCTTTATTATTCCCTGTAGTATTTTGATCCCTCAAGTAAACAGCATCAATCCATAGTCTACCGTCAATCGTTGCAAATGCGCTCTCTGACATCCTTAACTCGACTGAAGCATTATCGTTACCTGAATTTAATTGACTGATAAAGCTTAATGCATCAGATGAAGTAACATCTATAACACCTCTACCTGATAACTGTTTTTCAAACCAGTCATCAGTACCGAAAGCTGGTGGATTGGATGTAATAAATGTTGTCACTCCAGCTCTTACATCTCCATCAACACCGAAATTAGCAGCTATTACACCATCTTGATTTACTTGCGAAAACATAAAAAAGGAACTAAAAACAAACCCTATTAAAAGTAATTTATCTTTAATTCTCAAACAACATTTCATAAATTTGGTAAAAAAGCACGTGACATCGCACTTTTTGTGTAGGATACTTTTTTTCATAACATAAACTTTTAAAAATTGGTTAATCTTTAAAGTTTCCTTGGAGGTAGCTTTGGGTGCTATAAATTATTCTAGGTTAATATTACTTCAGCTAAGTCTCAATAGGGGTGAGCTTATTGTTTTTAGTGTTATAACAACGCTAAAGTTATTTGTGTAGTTACAATTGAATACAAAAAAAGCACCCAATTGTCTTAGGTGCTTATAAAGTTACAACTTTTATTTATATTTAAGCCGTATTATTTCTTGCTATTTTTCTGTTTTTCAGCCTCTTCCATCATGTCTTGCATTTTTTTCTGGAACTTATTTTGCTTCTTAGGCTTCTTTTTATTTGCATTGATTTGAGCTAATATTTTCTCATCATCAATAAAGAACTTCTTGATTGCTAGCATTATTGTAATGGTTAATAAGTTAGACACAAAGTAATACAAACTCAACCCACTTGCATAATTGTTAAAGAATACCAACATCATTAAAGGAGAGAAATACAACATGTATTTCATCATTTTTTGCATATCAGGCATTCCTTCTTGTACAGGTTGTTGCATATTAGCTTGTTGACTTTGCGTCATACGCATGTAGAAAAATATTGCTACAGAAGCAAATATTGGAAATAAACTAACATGATCTCCATAAAATGGTACGTTAAATGGTAACTTTAATACCTCATCATATGCTGATAAATCTTCTGCCCATAAAAAGTTTTTCTGACGTAACCCTATTTCAGAAGGAAAGAAACGGAATAAGGCAAAGAATATTGGCATTTGTAATACTGCTGGTATACAACCAGACATCATACTTACACCAGACTCACGTTGCATTTTCATAGTTTCCTGCTGACGCTTCATTGCATCCTTCTTATCTGGATACTTTGCATTTATCTTTTCCATTTCTGGACGTATCACTTTCATTTTCGCACTAGACAAGTAAGACTTGTATACTAATGGAGACATAAAAATACGTACCACAATTGTCATTAAAATAATAATTGCTCCAAACCCTAAACTTGCTCCTAGATTCGCACTTAAAAATCCGAATATAGGAATGAATAAAAACTTATTAATCCAACCAAAAATTCCCCAACCTAAGTTTACATTTTTCTCTAAACCTAAATCTGTATATGATTTTAAAACCTCATAATCATTAGGTCCAAAGTACCATGACATATTCTGATTAATTTCTCCACCAGCAATACTTAACGGAGCTTGTAATTCGAATCCTTTTAAGAATTCTGCATCAGTTGTATCACTTTCAATATAATTATCCTGTTTAACTGTAATTTCCTTAAAAGTAGTATCGGCCAATAATATAGAAGAAAAGAAATGCTGTTTAAAACCAACCCAGTTAACATTTTCAGCTATATCGTCACCTTCTGTTAATCCTAAACATTCTAAATCACCATCTTGAAAAAAGTGAATAGCAGTATTTTGATTTTCGTATGTTAAACTCTTTTCGTTAACACGCGCTTTTAAATCCCAGTTTAAATCTACTCCATTTGAAGTATTGATTACATTACTTAGTCCTTGAGATTTAATGGTGAAACCAACCATGTAATCATTAGCCTTAATCTCGTATCTATATTCTAAAAACTGAGTAGCTGAAACCTTCAACCTCATTGAAACTACTTTATTTTCTCCGTTTTCGGATATTGTAGGCTCAAAATATAAATCTTTAGTATTTAATATTCTGTTATCAGTAGTAGTTAACTTAATATTCAATGATGAATTCTCATCCTTTATTAAATATAACGGTTTTTGATCATGAGTTTTAAAATCTTTTAATTCAACAGAACTTAAATATCCTCCTTTATTGGAGAAGTTTAATTTTAAAACATCGTTAGTGATTTCTGTAACTTTATCTGTTGCAGAAGGTAAACTTGCGCTGTAAGCAAAAGTCCCTAATTTATTATTTAACTGAACTAAAGACGCTGAGTCTTTGACTGCATTGGTAGAAAAATCATTTTCAGTAACAACTTTTGTTTTTGCTTTTTCAAGAGAGGCATCATTTACAACTTGCTCACTTTTTTGAGTTTCTTGTTGTTTTAGTTCTTCCTCAGTTGGTCTGTTATTATAAAACATCCAAGTCACTAACCCCATAATTAGCACGTACCCTATAAGTTGTTTTGGGTTAAACTTTTTTTCTTCCATTCTAAATTTTATTTTTTACACATAAAAACACACTACAAGATGAGTGTGCTTTTATCCTTCAATTTTATTAATCAAACAAAACTCCAAAAATCATTTTAATGACGTATTGACATGTTATCTGTTTTTAACTGCAGCTTTTACAAAATCTACAAATAACGGATGTGGATTTGCTACTGTACTTTTATATTCTGGGTGATACTGTACTCCAATAAACCAAGGGTGTGTAGGTATTTCTACTATTTCCACTAATCCAGTTTTAGGATTAAATCCAGTTGCATTCATACCTGCAGCTTCTATTTGCTCCTTATATTCATTATTAAATTCAAAACGATGTCTGTGACGCTCGTCTATTTGAGAAGTACCATAAATTTCAAAGGCTTTACTTCCTTCTTTTAAATCACATTTCCAAGCTCCTAAACGCATTGTACCACCTTTGTCAACAACAGTTTTTTGCTCTTCCATTAAGTTGATTACAGGGCTAGATGTATTTTCATTCATTTCTACTGAATTTGCATCTTTCAACCCCAATACGTTTCTTGAATATTCAATTACTGCCATTTGCATTCCTAAACAAATTCCTAAAAATGGAATGTTATTTTCTCTTGCATATTGTACTGCAACTATTTTCCCTTCAATTCCTCTCCCTCCAAAACCTGGTGCAACCAAAATTGCATCAACATCTTTTAAGTCATCTACAGTAACATGTTCAGAATGAATTGATTTTACTTTTACTTTTACTTCGTTTGCAGCTCCTGCGTGAATAAACGCTTCTAATATTGATTTATAAGAATCCTGTAACTCTACATACTTACCGACTAAACCAATAGTTACAGTCGACTTTGGGTTTTTATGTCTATTTACAAAATCATTCCAAACTTCTAATTTTGGAGTGTCATTTAAAGATAATTGTAATTGATTTAATACTACTGTATCTAATTTTTCCTCCAACATTAAATTTGGAACATCATAAATAGTAGATGCATCAATAGATTCAATAACTGCTTCTTTTTTTACATTACAGAATAATGCTAATTTTCTTTTGATATCATCAGATAACTTATGCTCTGTTCTACATACCAATACATCAGCTTTCACTCCGCTTTCCATTAATGTTTTAACAGAATGTTGTGTAGGTTTTGTTTTTAACTCTCCCGCTGCTGCTAAATATGGTACTAATGTTAAATGAATAGTAATTGCATTTTCATCACCTAATTCCCACTTTAATTGACGTACGGCTTCAATGTACGGTAATGATTCAATATCACCAACAGTACCACCAATTTCAGTAATGATAATATCATAATCTCCAGACTTTCCTAAAATCTGAATACGTTCTTTAATTTCATTTGTAATATGGGGAACTACTTGAACTGTTTTTCCTAAAAACTCACCACGACGTTCCTTTTGAATTACCGATTGATAAATTCTACCAGTCGTTACGTTATTTGCTTGTGAAGTGGGCACATTTAAAAAACGTTCGTAATGTCCTAAATCTAAATCTGTCTCAGCTCCATCTTCAGTTACATAACACTCTCCATGTTCATAAGGGTTTAGTGTCCCTGGATCAACATTTAAATACGGATCTAACTTTTGAATTGTAGTCCTATACCCTCTAGATTGTAATAATTTTGCTAAAGATGCAGCAATAATACCTTTCCCTAATGAAGAAGTTACCCCTCCGGTAACAAAAATATACTTAGCGTTTGACATGATTGTAATTGTTGTGTTGTTGTTGAAATCTCGGCAAAAATACGGATTAAAACGGCAATTGCAATAGTTAAGCGAAAAGTATTTTCAAGGAATTCACTCCAAAATATTTTCTATTGAAGTATTAATCGTTACTAAATTATTTCGGGAATTTAAGCTTTATATTTCTTACCAAATCTTCCAATCCGTTTAACTGTAACTCATACACTAACTGCAACATTTCACCTAGTTGACCTTTAGGAAATCCTTTATTATTATACCATACAATATAATGCTCAGGTAAATTTATTAATTCCCTACCTTTATATTTACCAAATGGCATTTTGGTATGCGCTAATTTTATGAGATATTCTTGATTACTTACTGGCAAATTCAATTCTATTTTGAAGTTCTGAATCAATATTTAATTGCCATCTTTTTTGTGCAGCTTCATTTTTAGAATGATCAGTTTCTAAATCATACTTTTCTTGAAATAAAACTTTTTCATTTGTAATTCTTTTATAAACAGTTTTTATTTCAGCTTTTACATTATCTGTAAAAGTCATCTTACTTAACTCCTCTCTAAATTTTCTTGTATAAAGCTCAGTTATATCAAAATGTAATTGTTCGTGTTTCAACAGCTCCTTATCACCTTTATACCTTCTTTTAACCCAGGATTTATTGGTAACAAAAAAACAATTTACTTTATAATTCACATACACTTCTCCATTAATGACATCAGCTGAAAATCCATACGACATTCCTGAAAATGTGATTGCTGCATATGGATGGCTGTAGTCGGGAGTTGATTTAAAATCATTCCATGTTAATTTCTCATTAGCATTCCAAGGCAATTCATCATCTTGAGCTACCGAAAATTGAAATGAGATAAAAAACAATATGAAAACAATTCTAATCATTACAACCAATTAAATGTTATGTTTTTTTCAATATCACTATGTAAACTATAATATACTGGACAAGTTAATGCAGCTCTTTCTAAAATAGTTTTTGTAACATTATCAAAAGTAAAAGGCAGCTTAAACACTACATCAATTTTAGTAATTCTACGTGGATTAACCCCCATTGTTTTAGTAACATCAGCAGAAGCGCCTTCAATATTAATTTCTTTTGCACTAGCTTTTACTCCCATAATTGTTAGCATACAACTTGCCAATGCAGTAGCAACAGTATCTGTTGGAGAAAATGCTTCTCCTTTTCCATTATTATCTACAGGTGCGTCTGTAATAATTTCATTTCCTGATCTTAAATGAACGGATACCGTTCGTAAAGCTCCTTTATAAGTTACATTTGATGTTGTCATAATTATTCTACTTCTTTTACTTTAGCAACTAAACTTGCTTCTTCTATTTTTAACTCTGGTGTATAATGCAATATATACATTGCTTTATTGGTATACCCACCTTTTTCTCCTTTGTAATAATTAAATTTATTTTCTAAATAAGAAGTTTCTCCAATTGCCTCAATAGCATTTTCAAAAGTAGATGATACAGCTTGTCTTAATAAAACATCCATTGTTAAATCATATCCTCTTATCACATACTCACTAGGTAATTTACCATATTTAGATTTATACTTTTTTGAAAAGTTATCTTCCTTTCCAAATGTTATTCCTTTACTTATAGAAGGAAAGTGTAAATTCAATTTTGCCTTATACCTGTTTTCTATAGTTCTAAAAGTTTTAGTACTACTTGTGGTGAACAATGCTATTTTATGATTTTTCAATTTCGTGTCCAATATAGTTGTAACAGTAGATAGCAAACCGACTTCCACTGCTTCTACTATGACAATATTCTCCCTTGTTTCACTTAATAAACCATTAAAATCTTTTGGTATTAGTAAATTCCCTTCTCGCGGAGTGATTACTTTTGCCAGAGGGAATTTTAATTGCAACTCCTTACCTACAGTATTCATTTTTTTATCTGTAATAATAATTATCGGCTTAGAAATACTATAAGATTCTATAAAGCGAAGCATTTCAGCACGTTGAAAATCAATTGATGCATTTGTTTGATATATATTATCACTTACTTGCGCAGCCTTTAATGGGTATGGTGCTATAACTGGAATATTTCTACCTACTAAACCATCGGCTACCAGTGACACGTTAGAAGCTACTAAAGGACCAATTACCACTTCATTTTCGTGATAAGTTTTCGCTAATAACTCTGAAATTCGTTGTGAATTTTCTTTTTTACTTCTTCTATTAAACTGTGTATCAAATACTCTTAATTTTGTTGAAATCCCAGCATTCTTCATTGAATCAATCGCCATTAATACTCCCGAATAAAAATCTAAAGAGGCATTGGTATTTCCATCCAGCATCACAACTTTTTTAAGGTTAGACAAAGTATCATTTTCTACAATTTTATCTAACATTAATGGCAACATTAAAGTAATGTGTTGAGGTTCATAATTAGATATACTATCTAACAACTTAAATGATGTAACCTCAGCTTTAACTAGTTCCTTTTTTGGGTATTTTAAAATCATCCCAATTTTTAAACCATCTACTAAATTTGGGTTTAAATTTTCTAGTGAATCCTTAGAAACCCCTAGCTTCTTAGTCAAACTATAAAATCCTTCTTTTGGTTTTACAGTATAATATTCAAACTTATCATTTTTCGTACCTGCTCCATCAACAACAGTTTTTATTGTTGTCTTTTTAATTATTCTTAATATTTGCCCAATTTTTAAACCATCTACTATTTCAGGGTTCTGAGCTTCTAATTCAAGAATTGTAATACCGTATTTTTTTGAAATACCATATTTTCCTTCTTTAGGTTGTACCTCATGACTTATGGATTCAGTAATTACTTTAGTTGTAGAAACCTCCATTACATCCTCAGGAACAGTTACTACTTGAGTAGCTAAACTTTTATTAAAAACCGGGATTTTAATTTTATCCCCCTTACTAATTTGATTTGCATACAAACTCGTATTGTATTTTTTAATATCCGCTTCACTTACTCCATGAGCTATAGCAATACCATACAAAGTTTCTTTTTTCTTTACCTTATACTTCATCAACCCAATTAAAGTAGCATCAAAAGGGTATTGATTATTATTTAACATCACCAAAACATCACCTACATCCAGTCCATCTTCTATATCCGGGTTTAGTTGATGTAGTTCATAAGGTGAAACTTGATACTTTTCAACAATTGTACTTAGTGTTTCTCCAGCAACAACAGTATGTTCTTGAAACCCTTGCCCAAATGCAGTTAATGAAACTCCTATAATAAAAAGTAATCCTAAAAGTATTTTTTTCATATTCTAAATATATTTCTCAAAGACATAATTACAATCTTCTTGCCAAAATTAAATCAACTTACAATATATGATTTAATTTAATGTAATTAAAAAACAAAACCACCAAATATTGGTGGTTTTGAATATTTTAAAAAGAACAGAAAATTACTCCCATTCAATTGTAGCTGGTGGTTTAGAACTGATATCATAAACAACTCTATTTACACCTTTTACTTTATTAATAATATCGTTAGATATTTTTTGCAAAAACTCATAAGGTAAGTTTACCCAGTCAGCTGTCATACCATCAGTACTTTCTACAGCTCTTAAAGCCACAGCCTTTTCATAGGTGCGTTCATCTCCCATTACCCCTACTGATTGCACTGGCAATAAAATAGCTCCTGCTTGCCACACTTTGTCATACAAACCGTGCTCACGTAAACCATTAATAAAAATAGCATCTACTTCTTGTAGCATTGCTACTTTATCTGGAGTAATATCTCCTAAAATTCTAATTGCCAAACCAGGTCCAGGAAACGGATGGCGCCCTAATAACTTTGCATCAATCCCCATAGAAGCTCCTGCTCTTCGAACCTCGTCTTTAAAAATCATTCGTAAAGGCTCTACAATCTTTAATTTCATAAAGTCTGGTAAACCTCCTACGTTATGATGTGATTTAATTGTAGCTGATGGCCCACCATCTGCAGATACTGATTCAATTACATCTGGGTAAATAGTTCCTTGAGCCAACCATTTAACACCTTCAATTAAATTAGCTTCTTGATCAAACACATCAATAAATACTTTTCCAATTGCCTTACGTTTCTCTTCTGGATCTGATAAACCTTCTAGTTCATCATAGAATTGTTGAGAGGCGTCTACTCCTTTTACATTCAACCCCATTCCTTCATACTGCTTTAATACTGAAGAATATTCGTCTTTACGTAATAACCCATTGTTTACAAAAACACAGTATAAATTTTCTCCAATTGCTTTGTTTAATAAAACTGCTGCAACAGTAGAATCTACCCCTCCAGAAAGCCCTAAAACAACTTTATCATTTCCTACTTTTTCTTTTATATCAGCTACAGTAGCATCTACAAAATTATCTGATGTCCACTCTTGACTAACTCCAGCAATACCAACTAAGAAATTCTCTAAAAGCTGCTTTCCATCAGTTGAATGATATACTTCTGGGTGAAACTGAATCGCATAAGTTTGCTCTCCTTCAATTTCATACGCTGCATTTTTCACATCATGAGTACTAGCAATACACTTGTAGTTGGATGGTAAACTTAAAATAGTATCTGAATGACTCATCCAAACCTGAGAACCAATTGCTATATTTTTAAATAAAGGAGACTCTGTATTTACATACGATAATTTTGCTCTACCATATTCACGAGTGTTAGAAGAACCAACCTCACCATCAAAGAAATGAGCTAAATACTGCGCTCCATAACAGATACCTAATAATGGTTTTTTTCCTTTAACAGCAGACAAATCTATTTTTGGCGGATTCTCACCCCTTACTGAATGTGGAGATCCTGATAAAATAACTGCTTTATAATCGTCAAAATTGTATTTCTTACTGTTATACGGGTGAATTTCACAGTAAATATTTAATTCTCTTACTCTACGCGCAATCAGCTGCGTAACTTGAGAACCGAAGTCTAGAATAAGTATTTTATTTTCCATGTGCAAAAATAAAAATTGCTTTTTTACCCACCTAAAAAAAACTAAGCTTTTTTCATTCGAAATTTAAGACTGCTTTGCCACAAATGAATAGTACATATTTATCCCCATGATAGCAGCATTAGTAATGATTATAGGTAATCCGATACGTAATGTTGACATCATAAATCCATAAATAACGAACAACAAACACCCTACCATATTTACCATTCGTAATTTTTTAACGTCTTTCATTGTAAAAGAACATAATACTATTATTGATGCTAAATACCCAATAACCTCCACCATTGTTAATCCCATAATCAATCTCTTATGTATTAAGTTAAAATCGGTGACAATAGTACAAAAAAAAATGTCACTGTAAAATTTACAGTGACATTTAAATATTTAACCTACTACCTAAGTAGCAACTTGTATTATTTTAACGGATTACGTTTTCTTTCGTTTTCAGTTAAATACACTTTACGTAAACGCAAGAAGTTAGGTGTAACCTCAACATACTCATCTTTTTGAATAAACTCTAAAGCTTCTTCTAATGAGAATTTAATTGCTGGTACAATCTTCGCCTTATCATCTGCTCCAGAAGAACGTACGTTAGACATTTTCTTA
>Ga0105359_10004719_pt1 | contig 10839 bp, 7 predicted proteins | sample GOMGulsemesocosm_6_FD_83659 | JGI IMG/M metagenome (GOLD analysis project Ga0105359, IMG submission 83659) | Methane-oxidizing microbial communities from mesocosms in the Gulf of Mexico - GOM8C Gulf of Mexico | ecosystem: Environmental > Aquatic > Marine > Cold seeps | place: Gulf of Mexico... | reverse complement strand
TTAATCTCTAATTCGAATACTTAATACTATTACCGTAAAAATGTGAAACCTATTCTCATCAATAATTGCCTCCATTACCTCTATTTAAAAAACAGCCTATTCAAAAACAAACCAAACAGTCAGAATTATACAATTTACAAAATATTGAATATACACAACTGTTAAATAAAGACTTATTTACTCTGATTAAAAATAAACCCTTGACTAAATGGTCAAGTTAAATACAATCATTGTTGTATTTTTGTACAAACATCACTTAAATATCGAAAACAAGGAGCATAAGTGATGTCAAGGAAGATAGTTATCCCGTAAACAATTCGAATGAATTGAAAAATAAAATAAAAATAATTAATAGGATATTCTATGAAAACTTCACTCAATGCCATTGCTAGAATTAGCAAGGTAAGCGCAGTAATATGTTTTTCAAGCTTACTGCAAAGCCCTATCGCGAATGCGGCAATCCCTCAGAGCTATTACGACACTGTAAACACTACAACAGCGGCAGATTTAAAAAGTTCGTTGCATGAAATTATTGATGATCATCAGCGATTTCCCTATACCTCTACAGCAACCGATACCTGGGATATTTTAGAAACTGCCGATCAAGACCCCGATAACGCCAGTAATGTTATTGATGTCTATAAGAATGCCAGTTACGCAAAAGAAGGCGGAGGAAATTCTTTTTACAATAGAGAGCATTCTTGGCCGAAATCATACGGTTTCCCAAATGATGGCAGTACCAACTACCCCTATACAGATACTCACCACCTTTTTATTGCCGACAGTTCTTATAACTCAAGCAGAAGTAATAAGCCTTATGCGATATGTGATAACGCCTGTAGTGAAAAAGTCACTTTGATTAATAATAATCGAGGTGGCGGTGTAAATGATTCAAACTGGACGGCGGGCTCGTTTGCACAAGGCAGCTGGCAAACTTGGGACGGTAGAAAAGGTGATGTCGCGCGCGCACTAATGTACATGGCGGTGCGTTATGAAGGCGGCGCACATTCAATTACGGGTGTAAGTGAGCCAGATTTAATTTTGACTGACGATAGAGCCTTAATTGATAACTCGAGCACAGGTTCCAATGGCAGTATCGCCTACATGGGGCTTAAATCTGTATTGTTGCAATGGCATAAAGACGATCCTGTTGACGCCTTTGAGTTTCAACATAATGATACGGTTTATAGCTTTCAAGGAAACCGTAATCCTTTTATTGATCATCCTGAATATGTCGAATGTGTTTTTGAAAATATTTGTTCAGGCACAGGTAATGATACTACGCCACCTGTGGCACCAACGAACGTCAATGCCGTTGGCGGTGATGGCTTAGTTGCCCTTGCATGGACGGCAAATAATGAAGCCGATCTAGCAGGTTATCATGTCTACCGTAGCAACAGCTCTGGTGGAACATATACCAGAATCAATAGCTCAATTGTCATTACCAATGCTTATAATGATGAAAATGTTACAGCAAATACCACCTACTTTTATCAACTTACCGCTGTTGATAACAGTGCTAATGAATCAAATACTAGCACCGAAGTTTTTGCCACAACTAACGATGTTATCATTGCTCCAACGGGTACAGCTTGGATAAACGAATTCCATTATGATAACGATGGTACAGACACAGGTGAATTTGTTGAGATTGCGGGTTCTGCAGGTACAGATTTAAATGGCTGGAACGTTTTGGCTTACAACGGTAATGGTGGAGCTGTATATAAAACTACCGCGTTATCAGGGTCGATAACAGATCAAAATAACGGTTTCGGTACCATAGGATTTTTAATAAGCGGCTTGCAAAATGGTGCACCTGATGGCTTAGCGCTGGTGAACAACGAAGGTGCTGTTGTGCAATTTATTAGTTATGAAGGTTCTTTCACTGCCACTGATGGCGCAGCATCAGGCACAACATCTGTTAATGTAGGTGTGTCTGAAACCAATTCAACTCCTATTGGCTACTCTCTACAACTGGCGGGGGACGGACAAAGTTATGACAGCTTCACTTGGCAAGCTCAAGCAAGCCACACTTCAGGGTTGATCAATCACAATCAGACCTTTGGTGTTAGCATTCCTGTAAATGAAAACCCAACAGCAGCGTTTACCCAATCATGCACTAACCTCTTATGTACTTTCGATGCAAGTAGCAGTAGTGACTCCGATGGGTCAATCACTAATTATGCCTGGGATTTTGGTGATGGTAGTAGTGGTTCTGGTGTGAACCCGACACACACTTACCCAGCAGATGGCGCATATACCATTACATTAACAGTAACGGATAATGAAAGTGCAACAGCAAATACCTCAACTTCAGTAACCTTAGTCAATGTAATCAGTGAACCTTGGATTAATGAATTTCATTATGACAATAAAGGTGGCGATAAAGCCGAATTTATAGAGCTTGCTGGCAGCGCTGGCACTGATTTTTCAGGTTGGAGCATCGAAGCTTATAACGGTACCGATGGGGCTGTGTATAAAACAATCGCTTTATCAGGTGTTATTGCCAACCAGTCTAATGGTTTTGGTACGATAAGCTTTACTGCTGCAGGCTTGCAAAATGGTGCATCTGACGGTTTTGCTTTAATCGACGATATTGGCAATGTTGTGCAATTTTTAAGTTATGAAGGCACATTAACAGCAAGCAATGGTGCTGCATCAGGACAAACGTCTACAGATATAGGTGTTGCCGAAACGTCTTCGACTAAAAGGGGTTATTCACTGCAGTTATCAGGCAATGGGCAATCTTATGACGACTTTACTTGGGCGTCAGCGACCAGCAGTACGCAAGGGGCAGTAAATAACAATCAAAATTTTTAATCAAGAATAAAAATAGCACCTACCTTAATAGCGAAAAATTAACGGCTATTAAGGTAGGTATTTCGAGGCAACTAAGTACATATTATATAGCAGAGCTAAATAACTATTGAGACTCCAGTCTAGTTTTAAGGCAATGCTAACAGTGTTCACTATCGAACAGTGACCATTTTAGAATGTGTTCAAGTTTGAACACTTACTTACTTGAAGCTCTATTTCGCTAAATTATCTCCATAAAATAAAATTCATTTAATCTCAGAAATTCAAATAGTTAAACGATAAAGCATGATTTAACCATTGTTGGCACATTTCCTGTAATACCTAGTTCAAAATAGTTAAAGTAAAGTCAAAATTAATGGATCAGCCAATAGACAAAAATACCATTCGCCTACGCCAGCATAAGAACTTTGCAAAAGGGGCGGTAATACTAACATTCGTAATTTTATTATTTTGGCTGTTAGTTAATAGCTTCGTCACATCAATTAACCGTGTCGATATCCGTACCGCTAAAGTTTTTAAGACTCATTTAAAAACTGATTTATCTGCTGGTGGTACCATAGTACCTATCAACGAAGAAACCATCGCCAGCCATATTAATTCCCGTTTAAGTAAAGTTTTTGTTCAGGCTGGACAAACGGTGACTAAAGGTCAACTGTTATTGAAGTTAGACAATACTGATTTAACCTTGAAAATTGCCAATATGAATGAAGAGATTGCTTTAAAAGAAAACCAAGTGATCACCCGGCATTTGGACTTAACGCGTACTAACAATGAACAAAACGGTAAGCTTGAATTACTTGCCATTGACTTAGAAAGTCGTCAAACCAAACTAGCACGCTTACAACAATTATCTACTATAGGCGGTGTATCCCAACACGATCTCACCGAAGCAAAGTTAAACGTAAAACGAACTCAAATTGAAATTCGCCAACTTCAGCAGCGTAAAAAAGACAGTGCTGCGTCAACTACTGCACAAATTGAAGGCTTAAAGCTCGAACAATCTATTGTCGAGAAATCACGTCAAGACCAACTTAGACTACTCACTGCCACTAAAGTAGTCGCAGCTAATGATGGGCTAATTGTTTGGTTAAAGAATGACGAAGGCAGTGCAGTCAAACTCGGAGAGCCTTTAGTAAAAATAGCCGATACCAGTGCCTATAAAGTTGCAGCTACTATTTCAGACTTTTATGCCAATCAATTGTGGCAAGGCATGAAGGCAGAGTTTAGTTATGACAATCAAGATTATTTCGGCACAGTAAACTCAATTATCGGCAGTGAGCAAGCGGGAATTTTATCTTTGGCAATTAAATTAGACACAGCACATTCTGCTGATTATTCAGCACTTAGACAGAAACAACGGGTAGATATTAGTCTGATAACCGGCATTATCGAAAACGCTTTGGTGTTAACTAAAGGGCCTTTTATTAATGGTAGTGGTTTAAAAGATGTTTTTATCATTAAAAACGAATTAGCTAATCGCTCAGAAGTAAATATTGGTGCAGGCAATCGAGATTATTATCAAATAAAAACTGGCCTAGCCATTGGCGACGAGGTCATTATTTCGGATGTCAGTGCATTTGTACAAAAAGATGAGGTGAGAATCAACTAATGCCTACTTTAGGTCTAGATTTAGTATTGGTTTTTATCCCTACTAGTTTCTATTTTATCACGGCGTTTATCGTCTGCTTTTTAGAAAAAACGTAACTGCATTAAGCAACTACTTTGAATAATTACAGCAAGAAAAATCGATATTTGAACAGAACAATGCCTATTAAATGGGCAATATAAAGGAATTTAACATGCTTATATTAGAAGATATTAACAAAACCTATCATACAGATAAAATTGAAACGATAGCCTTAAAAGATATTAATTTAAAAGTTAAGAAAGGTGAATTCATCTCCATTATGGGACCCTCAGGCTGTGGTAAAAGTACACTATTAAATATTATGGGTTTACTCGATGCTCCAAGCAAAGGTCAAATTCAAATTTCCGGTGGAAAAATAGAATCTTATCAAGATAAGCATGTTGCAGGATTGAGAAATCAAAAAATTGGCTTTATCTTTCAAAGCTTTCATTTAATTCAAGACTTACGTGTTATTGATAATGTTGAACTGCCTTTGTTATATCGAAAAATAACGAGTAAAGAAAGACGCCGTTTAGCCAATGAAGCATTAGCAAAAGTTGGCTTGAAAGCAAGAACCGATCATTTTCCGGCGCAACTTTCAGGCGGACAACAACAGAGAGTAGCCATAGCCAGAGCCATTGTTGGCAAACCTGATTTATTACTAGCCGACGAACCAACAGGTAATCTCGACAGCCATATGGGCAATGAGATTATGCAAATTCTTGAGTCATTAAATAAAGATGACGACACCACCATAGTGATGGTGACCCATGATGATGAATTAGCACAACGGACTGAACGTATTGTACGTGTTTATGACGGCCAACTTATTCAATAAGAAGAGATAAACCTTATGTTTAAAAATTACTTGTTAACGGCATGGAAAGTGTTGATGCGCCGTAAAGTTTTTAGTTTTATTAGTTTATTTGGCATCAGTATTACTTTAGCTATTTTGTTGATATTGAGCACAATGTTAGACAACTTTCTTTACCCTTTGGGCCCAGAAAAAAGTAACCAGAATTTTTTGTCGATTAATCGACTTACCATTACCTCTAAAGATGGGGATAGTAATTGGAGTTCAAGACCGGGATACAAATTTTTGGCAGAAAATGTCGCTAGATTGCAATCACCTGAAAAAATGTCCTTTTTTACAGGTTTTAAACAAGGTACTAGCTTTATCTCTGGTGAAAAAATAAATAATTACTTACGTAGAACCGATGCTAGCTATTGGCAAATACTCGATTTTAACTTTATTAAAGGCAGAACATTTACCGAAGAAGAGTTTAATAGCGGAACTATGGTTGCGGTGATCAGCGAAACCACAGCGAAAGAACTTTTTTCTGAACAAGACCCACTTAAGCAAAGTTTTGTCGTTAACAATCAAACTTTTCAAGTTATTGGTGTTGTAAAAGATATCTCATTTTTCGAAAATATTGCCTTCTCAGATATTTGGGTCCCTTATACGACTGCTCCTTCGACAAGTTATAAAGCTGGCTTAACCAGTGGCTGGGGGGCAATACTATATCATTCAAACAAAAACATGCTAAAGGAGATTCAAAGCGAATATATAAATTTACTAAAAGAAGACTTTATTTCTCCTGATCCTGAAAATTACCATACTGCAGTTAGCGGTGCTGATACACCGATTGAAAATTTAGCTCGCAATATTATTAATTCAAAAACCTATAAAAGTGATGCCGATAAGTTAATCACCTTATTTATTGTCTTTGTTGTTGCCTTTATGCTGCTACCGTCAATCAATTTAATCAATTTAAATATCAGTCGTATTATGGAGCGTTCGTCTGAAATTGGCGTAAGAAAAGCTTTTGGCGCATCAACTAGCCAGCTAGTTTTACAGTTTATAATCGAAAACATTGTTATTACTGCTATCGGCGGCGTGATTGGTTTGTTGATCAGTTGGTTTGTTTTAGTACAAATAGAAATCAATAACCTTATTCCAGGAGGACATTTTCAATTTAGTTTAAATACTTACCTTTATGGTTTTAGCATGATTTTTGTATTCGGATTGATCAGCGGTGCTTACCCCGCCTATAAAATGTCAAAACTGCACCCTGTTGCTGCATTAAAAGGAGGAGCATAATTATGCTAGCTCATATCACTAAACTTATTTGGAACAGAAAACGCGCTAACCTTCTGATTATTACCGAAGTTACCATTACTTTTATCGTGCTCTTTTTAATCATGACTTTAGCATTAAGCAATTATCAAACCTATCATCAACCTTTAGGTTTTGAGTGGAAAAACACTTGGGAAATTAACGTTAATACAGGCGCTGAGTGGCATAACAAAACCGATAACAAGCAATTTGGTCAGCTCGTCTCGGCATTAAAACAACAGAGTGAAATCGCCAGCGTTGGTTTAACTTATATGCCGATATTTGAACGCGCACGGATGACAAATACAGAAACCATTAACGAGCAGGACATTTATTATCAAGCTAACTATGTTGACCAAGAAGGCCCGAAAAACTGGGGCGTTGAATTAATTGCCGGACGTTGGTTTGGCGAGCAAGATAATGGTCAAAACTATACTGAAGTAATGATTAATCAAAGATTTTCCGAGCTGGCCTTTAAAGATATAAGCCCAATAGACTTTCAATTTAGTGATGAAGATAAGCCAGAAGAAAAACCCAAACGCATTGTCGGTGTATTTAAAGATTTTCGCCAAATGGGTGAGTTTTCAGATCCCATGCCTTACTTGTTTTATCGTTATCAATTACCCATTGGCAATGACAGAGGTATGCGCAATATTAATTTGACCTTTAATGATAAAAGCAATGCCGCTTATGAAGAAAAAGTACTTAAGCTTTTGAAAGGTATTATGCCAAACTGGGAGTTTAGTATTCGAACATGGCAGTCAAAACGAGACGATCAAATTACTCAGGTGTTAATTCCCCTTACCGTAATGAGTGTCATCGTTTGCTTTTTAATGATCATGGTTGCTATGGGCTTATTTGGCGTACTATGGCAAAACATTAATCGACGTACCCAAGAAATCGGCTTAAGAAGAGCATTGGGCGCCAGTAAAAATGCCATTCAAGGACAAATTGTCGGTGAACTGGTTGCGCTATCGTTATTTGGAATTTTGATCGCGTTTGCCATGTTAGTTCAGATCCCTTTGTTACAGTTAGTTGAAGGGGTGACATGGGCTATGTTTTGGTTGAGTATGACAATTTCTGTTAGTGTAATATTAATCATGGTAGTTTTATGTGCTTTGTATCCAAGTAGAACGGCAATAAAAATACCGCCAGCTTTGGCATTACATTATGAATAATTTATCAAGAGTTTTTGGAAGCATTTTCTATGAACAATAGTGGCACCTTATGAGTCGAATTAACAATAACCAAGCCGATTTAATACTTGTGGTAGATGACGATAAATCGGTTACTGCTTCGTTAACGCTTTTGTTAAAACAGCATAAGTTTAAGGTTTTGCAGGCTCATGATCCTGTATCGGCATTGCAATTGATTGAGACGCATGACATTAGCTTAGTATTGCAAGATATGAACTTTACTCGTTCAACCACCGGTGAAGAAGGTATGGCATTGTTAAAGAAAATTCACCAAGTTAAGCCACAACTACCTGTAATATTAATGACAGCTTGGGCATCAATATCGTTAGCTGTTGAAGGCATGCGTTTAGGTGCAAGCGACTTTATTACTAAACCTTGGGATAACCAACACCTACTAAAAACCATTAATACCATTGTTGGCTTGGCAAATCCTGCAACTAATGAAAATGCTTTAGGCCTACTCTCTCGCCCTGAACTTGAAGAAAATAACGACTTTTCAGCGGTGATTGGTGAATCTAGCGAAATATTGAAAATTTTAACAACCATAGCACGCGTATGCAAAACTGACGCTTCCGTTTTAATTTTGGGGGAGAGCGGCACAGGAAAGGAAGTGATTGCTGACGCAATTCATTTAAATTCGAATCGCAGTAATGCTGAGATTATAAAAGTAAATTTAGGCGGTATTAGCCCTAGCCTATTTGAAAGTGAAATGTTTGGCCATGTTAAGGGGGCATTTACCGATGCCAAACGAGATAGACAAGGTCGCTTCAGCAGTGCGAATAATGGCACGCTATTTCTTGATGAAATAGGTGAAATGGATAAATCATCTCAGGTAAAACTTTTACGTGTGTTACAAGATCAAAATTTCCAAATGGTTGGCTCTTCCAGCAACACTTCGGTGAATGTGCGTATCATATGTGCGACCAATCAGAACCTTGAAGAAATGGTGTCGTTAGACAAGTTTCGTGAAGACTTATTTTATCGTATTAATTTAATCACAATAGAATTGCCGCCTTTAAGAAAAAGAGCCAGTGATATCCCTTTATTGGCTAAAAATCATTTACAAAAAATAAGTAAACTTTATGGTATTAATCAAGCAAGCATCAGTCGTCGTGCGCTTGACTGGTTAGAACAGCAGCAATGGCCTGGTAACATAAGACAATTGTGTCAAACAATTGAAAGGGTGTTACTGATGTCAGGTAAAAGCGAATTGGATTACCAAGACTTCGTGCCTAACGATAAAACAACTGAAAAAGCCTTACATTCTGATATTGATCTTAGCTCAGTCACGCTGGAAGAGATGGAGAAAATAATGATCGAAAAATCATTAGCCGCTTATCAAGGAAATATTTCAAAAGTGGCCGATGCTTTAGGGCTAAGTCGAGCTTCCCTTTATCGACGATTAGAAAAACATGGAATAGACGCTTGAGTTTAAAAAATAAGTTCTACACATTAACGTTTGTCTTACATGGTATTTTATTAGGTGCAGCCTATTTTTATTTAGATACTTCAGTTGCTGATGAAAAGGTTCTTGAGCAAAATAAATTCGCTTTTGTTTTTGCTGAATGTTTCATCTTAGGCTCGCTAGTTTTATTTTTGCTACTCATCAGAAAGGCTTTAGCACCCTTTGAATATGTTGACTTGTTTTCTAACATTCTAAATGAGCAAGAATTCACCGCTAGATTTTCTCATACGGGTAACAAGACATTAGATAACTTAATGACGCTGTTTAATCAAATGCTAGGACAATTATATGATGAACGGCTTAAATTGGGTGATCGACAAGGCATGTTGCAACAACTCATGGATGCAATACCTGTCAGCATTGTAGTTTTTGATTATAACCATAAAATTAGCCAGATTAATCCCGCCGCAGAAAACTTATTTAACGTTAACTCAGCGAACTTAATCAATAAACCCTTATTAACGATTCAGCACTCACTTATTCCATTATTAGCCAAAGTTGAATGTGAGCAATCAGAGCTCATCAGTGATGCGAATGGCAGACGATACCGTTGCCACCACAATCGATTTAGAGACCGAGGTTTTGATCGACATTTTTATATTATTCAGGAGTTAACCGCTGAATTAAAATCCATTGAAAAGAAAACTTACGATAAGTTAATTCGTTTAATGTCTCATGAGGTTAATAATACCATTGCTGCTACAGGTTCAGTATTGAGATCTTGCCTGCACTATTCTGATCAAATTGATAAAAATGAACGCGATGATTATGAAAATGCCATGCGTTTGGTGATCCAGCGTACCGATAATTTAAATCAATTTATGCAAGAATACGCACAAGTAGTACGTTTACCACAACCAACCATGGAAAGTTGTAATTTGTATCATTTGCTACTTTCTACCCAACGGTTATTCGCATCAAAATTAGAACAACGGCATATAGAATTTCATTTGCCTGGCAATGAAATTGAAGCATTAACTGTGATAGCGGATCAAAACCAATTAGAACAAGTTTTCCTTAATATTGTTAAAAATGCTATTGAAGCCATTAATGAATATGGTGAAATTACAGTTGAATTCATTTTTTCAAAGGACAACCTAAACCTTAACGTTAAAGATACTGGCGCTGGTATCAATAAAAATAGCCAACAAAATCTATTCACACCTTTTTTTAGTACCAAAGCAGAAGGCCAAGGCATTGGGTTGATGTTAGTCGCGGAAATTCTAGACGCCCATAATTTTGACTACTTACTGACTAATCAAGCGGGTACTGGTGCCTGCTTTAATATTAAGTTCCCTTATCAAACTCCCTGACCTCAGTATTTGCACTTGTTCTTTTTTCAAAAATAAGACTAGCCATTAGAAATACATTGTATTACTGTACTAATACAATAATCACTTGGCAGTTAATTTTGGATATTCAACTCATTCAAGGCAACGGCATCCCCGTCTATTTACAAATCGTCAATCAAATTAAGTATTTAATTTCTTCGGGGCGATTGCAAAAAGACCATGAATTACCGGCTATCCGGGTATTAGCTGAAGCTATTTTAGTAAACCCAAATACGGCAGCAAAAGCTTATCGCGAATTAGAAGTTGCAGGCTGGTTGACAAAAAGA
>Ga0105359_10004718_pt1 | contig 10839 bp, 8 predicted proteins | sample GOMGulsemesocosm_6_FD_83659 | JGI IMG/M metagenome (GOLD analysis project Ga0105359, IMG submission 83659) | Methane-oxidizing microbial communities from mesocosms in the Gulf of Mexico - GOM8C Gulf of Mexico | ecosystem: Environmental > Aquatic > Marine > Cold seeps | place: Gulf of Mexico... | reverse complement strand
CCTGCAAAGTGATGACCAAATTCATGAATAAATACATGATGTGACCAATCATTATCCGAAGAAGAAGTACCGTATTGGCCGTAGATTCCACCACCTCCATAGGTTTCGCTGTTCACAAGGATCTCGGCGAATTCATACGGTACCTGTGAGGCAAGGGTGCGAAATGCCTTGTTGTCCATAGTCAGCACATAGCGCTCACTGCCAAATACATCAAAAGTGCTAGATAAAGGGGTATCCTTGTGGATCCCGGTGGAAGGTCGGGAAATTCCAGTACTTGCACTATCCGGCAACACTGCCCATACGTTGAAATCATCCATACGATTTTTAAATGGGGAAGTACTGAACAAGGTCTTCATCATCCGCCGGCTGTCTAGGCGGAATTTTTCTCGGTCGTTGATACTATAACCATCACCGATAATCAAGAAATCAACTTTGTCAGCAGGGTCACCATTATGCAATAAAGGGATCCGCAGGCCGTGAAACTCTGGTTGAGATCGGTTGATATATATATCAGCAGGATCCACCTGAGTTTGCCAGATTGTGGCAAAGGGTTTGTCATAACTGCGCTTTTTAATCACAACTTTGGCTTTTTTAGCCGGCATTGGAAAGCGTAGTGATTCATGGAAGGTACGGTTAAGGTTTTTGGCTTCTCCTGTGACCTCCCATTCGCCATAAATTGAGCTGAAGCTACGTGAATAAATGATCTGGTTGCTCTTGTCATCGATTATCTCAAATAGGTACTTTCCTCGGGGAACAGTGTCTATAGCCTTAGCTGGATTTCCGGGCCAGGGGCTGGGCTCTATTACTAGTTGATCGAGGCTGAACATCTCTTGTGAAGCATTGCCTGTATGAAAGTAATCGAGCCGTAGGGTGTCTTGGGATTGAGCCAGCTGGCTAATAATGGCAAGGGCCAAACCCAAAAATAGTTGTTTTAACATTAGAAATCCTAGTTATTGAATATTAAACCACCTTAGATACTAATTGGCGGCAGTAGTGAGTTAATAGTTTATTTTAATATTCTCTCCTAAATAACGTTCATCAGAGAAGCACATCGCATTTTCTTCGGCACTTGAACCCAATGGAACGGATGGCATGCCACCTAAACCACGGGCACGTTCATCCCAATAGCTAGAATCTAAATGGCTGTATTCTGGAAGGTGGGTAGTGAGTTCCTTGGGGTAACTGCCCATAACAGCATGGCGAAAGCCATTGGTAATCATTTGAGGTACAACGCGAGAGTCAACGTTTTTCATTACGTATCTTTTTCATGGGTCTTTAGTCATTTAGGAGAGCGAGTGAAAATGCTTTATAACTCGCGCTGTTCACGCCATCGGAAAATAACATAACACTGATTTTATACTGTATGCAATTATAATTTAATTGTAATAAAAACAGGCTTTTTCGTTCGTTATATTGATTTTGAAGACTTAATACACCTATATGGCTATTGAATACTATGTTGTGTGATTTGGTGACATTTGTGCATTGAACAAACGGTAGGATTTGGCTCTTTAGGTGTGCAATGAAATATAACAAATTTAAATATTTATCAAATTAACTAAAACTCTGATACCTACGACAAAGGTGTTTTAGGTCGCATGAGAACTTTTTCTAAAATACTGAAAACAAAACAGCTAGGTATATTGTAGGAAAGATCAGATTGTTTTTTATTCGGTAGATTAGATACTAAAATATCATTTAATTTTGGATGCCAACTACAGTGTACTGGAAACAATTCACCGTCACTTTAATACAATACTCATTTCAATATCTTTATAGCTAAGTTATTTAAGTCTCTATCATTTACAACTATAACTAACCGATAAGGCAGTTACTGCACTATCGTTAAAGGATGTGAGACTATGTTTCCCAAAGCAGACAAAACGATTAATGAGTTAAAAAGCTCAAACAGCTTAGAAAATTCATTATCAGGTGATGAGCAATCAGATGACGCTATAAAGGTAAGTTATCCATTATCATTTTTGCTATTAGAAAGTGAAGAAGATAGCTTTGTTAAAGGATATAACTAACTTCAGCTCAGATTAAGTAAAGTAACTCTACAGAGAGTTTTGCCCTTTGTTAACCTCCTTGATAACAGATAGTTAATTATTTCAAGGATATAACCTTGGTTCATGTCTAGAGTGTTAATATCGTATTAATTTCATCAGCTTACATTGGTATTTATAGGATAGAACACTATGCAGTGTTATTTATAGAAAGTGGTGATAAAAATATCAACACTTTCTATAATTCACTATTAGGAAAGATCAAACCAAGTTGTTTTCACTTCGCTGTATTGTTCAAAGGCCATTAATGAATTATCTCGACCACCAAAGCCTGATAATTTATAGCCGCCAAAGGGAGTAGCAATGTCACCTTCACTAAAACAATTGACTGAAACCGTACCTGCTTTGAGTGCTTGAGAGTACAGGTGCGCTTTTTTCAAATCACGGGTATATAACGAGGCTTGTAAGCCGTAACAAGTATCATTGGCGATCGCGATAGCTTCATCATCTGAATTTGCTTCAATGATGCTAAATACCGGACCAAATATTTCTTCAGTGGCAATGGTCATCGCTGGTTTGACGTCATTAAATACTGTTGGCTCGATAAAGTAACCGTTATTAAGGGAAATGGCACTACCACCATAAATAAGCATGGCACCTTCTTCTTTACCAACTTCAATATAACGAAGTATTTTCTCATATTGCTGACTGTTAATGATTGAGCCCAACATGAATTGAGGATCGAGTGGGTCGCCTGTTTGCCAATCAGCTAGCTTTTCAATAATTTTTTCGGTCAGTGATGCTTTTAAATCTTTATGAATAATAATTCGTGAATTGGCAGTGCAGTTTTGTCCCATATTCCACAGGGCTGCGCCAACAATATGTTCAGCAGCCTTATCTAAATTATCTGCGTCACCTAACACTACACTGGGGCTTTTACCTCCGCATTCAAGGACTACACGTTTTAAGTTACTTAACGCTGAATAATTGAGAAAATGTCTACCTGTCGCTGTTGAGCCCGTAAAAGAAACAACATCGACATCATTATGTAAACCTAATGGCTCACCAACGTTAGGACCTAAACCCGGTAATACATTAAATACACCAGCTGGGATCCCTGCCTTTATTGCGAGTTCAGCCACTTTAAGTGTGGTCATGCTTGTAGATTCAGCAGGTTTAATAATCACAGAATTTCCCATCATCAACGCTGGGCCGAGTTTCCAAGCTAACATCATTAGCGGAAAGTTCCACGGTAATACACAAGCTACAACACCAGCGGCTTCTCGTCTTATAGTTGCTAATGTATCTAGCGCTGTCGGCGATATTTGATCATAGATCTTATCTGCCGCCTCAGCATACCAACGCATGCAGGTAATGGTTTCTGGCAAATCAGTTAATATACATTCATGAATAGGTTTTCCCGCTTCTAAGGTTTCTAGTACAGCTAACTCAGTTGCGTTCTCTTCTATTAAGTCAGCTAACTTTAATACCGCTGACTTTCTTTCACTTGGTGCTAATTTTGACCAAATACCACTTTCAAAGACTGCTTTTGCATTGGCAACAGCAATGCTAACGTCATCAGCATCACATGAGGCCACCTCTGTTAATATTTCTCCTGTAGCAGGATTTTCTGTTGGCATTGTATTGCCGTTAACCGCATTAACAAACTGCCCGTTGATAAATGCTTTATTGGGAAAATCGATATTCTTACTTAATTGACTATAGGCTTGTTTTGATAATAACTCAGACATTACATGCTCCTACTTGTCATTCATTAATGTTTCTAAAGTACTAGCTGCTTGCAAAATAACTGCATTTACTTGTAACTTCATCTCATCTGTTAATGCTTGCATAGGTAAACGTACCTCACCAGTGCTAAGTCCTTGAAGTTGTGCGCCAAACTTAACACATTGCACAAACTTTCCACTTTGCTCTAAAAACACCATTACTGGCATCAACGCTTTCATAAACTCTCTACCTTTTACAAAATCTTTTTCAATTACACAGGTCTTGTAAAACTCAACACAAGCTTGAGGGAATACATTGGCACAAGCACATACCCAGCTTTGCGCGCCCCAAACAAAAAACTCTAGTACTTGATCTTCTGCACCAGCGCTAAGTTGAAGTTGCGGGTAGTCTAAGGTTAGTTGGTGGATACGATTGATATCGCCACTGGACTCTTTAATAGCGACAACATTTTCTCTGTCGGCAATAAGATCAAGAAACTCAGTGCCCATTTCAACACCCGTTCGACCTGGGTAGTTATATAAAATAATGGCTAAGTCTGCGGCTTCATCAATGCGGATAATATGTTCAGCGAGTTCCTTTTCATTAGGAAGAGAATAGGGGGGAGCTGCGACTAACATGCCACTAGCACCCGCTGCTTTTGCCGCTTTGGCATAACTGTAAACTTCGGTTGCTATCACATCATTAATACCGGCAATCCAAGGTACTCTTTTTGAGATGTAATCATTAGCAAAATTGAATTGTTGAAGACGTTCTAACTTTGTCATAGCGTAAAATTCACCTGTTGAACCACCAATGATTATGCCGTGCACGCCAGCATCAATTTGCTTGTCCAACACTGTTTTCCATACCTCATAATCCACATTCCCTTTAGAGTCAAAAGAAGTTAGTACTGGGGTATATATGCCTTGTAGTTTCATTGTTAAATTCTCAAATATAAAAGTTTCAAATAACTAGAGCAGGTTGTCTCTAGTGAATTATTAGCCGCTATCCGCTAATATAAATTCAACATAACATCGTGGTTATACAATATACAATCTGCTTTTTTTTGTAACTTATTTTACTTTTTTTACCTGGCTTTAGTTGGAGTCATGCACCTGTTGTTTGGTGACAATAAACGGATGCCTGATGACATTTGTACTTTTATTTAGCGGTGATTTTTATTTTTATAGGATTGTAGACATTCTTTTTACTGAAATGTTTTATGCAACTTAGTGAATATAAATAGAGGTGGAATAACCAAAATTAAGCAAAGCAAACCAAGGTAAATAAAAAATAATTATAAGAACAATAAAAAATAAGGACTAACAATGAAAAACAATAAAGCGTTCAAACTGTCAGCGTTATCGATAGCGATGTTATCTGGCTCATTACTTTTTTCCCTATCATCTACTGCTTATGCAGCGGGCATAGAAGAAAAACTAGAGGAAGCAGTCGAGGTAATTAGTGTTACGGGTTCGAGAATTAAACGTACTGATTTAGAGGGAGCTTCACCGGTTACTATTTTAACGCGTGCGGATCTGGATCTTTCGGGGGCAACCAATATTGGTGAATTAATTAATAAGCTACCAGCCGTTACCGGTACACCGGGTAGTGAAAATACAGGTGTTAATGGGGGGACAGCAAGTTTTACCCTAAGGGGCTTATCCGCTAACAATACTTTAGTGCTCATTGATGGTCGTCGTTCAATTACGCGGGGCGCTTCAGCAACCGTTGATTTAAACTCCATTCCTTTTGAAATGGTTGACCGTATAGAAGTACTAAAAGACGGAGCTTCAGCTATTTATGGCTCTGATGCCATTGCCGGTGTGTTAAACATCATTATGCTCAAAGAATATGATGGCGTAAAACTTGATGCTGAATATGGTATAAGCTCAGAAGGTGATGCAGCAAACCGTTATTTAGCCATGACTTGGGGCACCTCAAATGATAAAAGTTCTATCGTATTTAGTGCCTCACAACGTAATAAAGATGGTTATGGACGAGCAGACCGTCGTATTTCTGAAAACAGTAACCATAGCCGATATGATCCAAAAGGTTCAAATAAGGGCTCTAGTCGCTCACCTCACACTGTTATTTGGCATACACCAACAGATGCCGATGGTAATCCTGCAATGCGCGAAGAAGATGTAGCTGCTTGGGGAACGTCTTGGATAACGGGTGCAGACAGGACTCCTTGGTCAGCAAGCAACCCATATAATGCAGTCAGTGACTTCCGTGATTTTGACGGTTGGAGAGCCGATGGTAGTGATGGTGATGAATATAATTACGCCAGTTTAGAAAGTGCGTCAAATGATCTCACCATTTCGAATCTCTTTGTAAATGCAACTTATGAGCTTACTGATGACATTACGTTGTTTTCTACGTTATCAGCCAATAAAAATACTTCTAGCGGCACACAAGCACCAGCAGCCATTACCGAAGATGCATCGGGTTCATGGGTATCGCCAACGAACCAATATAATCCATTTGGTACTGGTGTTCGTGTTCGTCGTCGTATCACTGAAGGCGGGATTCTACGTCCACTTGATACTGATGCCTTGACCACACGTTTTGTTATTGGCTTAGAAGGCGCAATGGGTGAATGGAACTGGGATGCTGCTTATAGTAGTCAAAGTGTTGATGTTAACCAAAGACAAGGTACACAAATTGCGCGTGACCGTGTTGCTTTTGCTTTAGGGGATTCAGCTGATTGTTTAGCACGTAACGATGGCTGTGTACCCTTGGATGTCTTTGGTGCGCCAGGCGCCATAACTGAAGAAATGCGTAGTTATATTTTTGCTAATAAACCTACCATCGATATGGAAAATAAATTGTCTTATTATCAAGCCAATATCGCAGGGCCTGTCTTTGAGCTACCGGCAGGTACATTGCAAATTGCCGCTGGCGCTGAATATCGTGAAGAATCTGGTTTTGTTAAATATGATGCCGACGCAAACAAAAACAATACTGCATACTTAAATGCTTACTACGATACTGAACCGCATCCTCGCGACATTACAGAATTTTATCTAGAGGCGAATATACCACTATTATCCAACGTCATTATGGCGCATAGCTTGGAATTAGACCTTGCAGTACGTACTTCTGATTATAGTGATTTTGGTCGTACAACTAACCCTAAATATGCAATGAAATGGCGCCCGGTTGAAGAGTTTTTAGTTCGAGCAAGTTACTCAGAAGGTTTCCGTGCTCCAACGTTTGGAGAGCTATATGCAGGACAGTCTGATGCATGGGGTCCGGAGAAAGATCCTTGTTGGGAGAATACTAATGCGACTCATCCTGGATGTTTTGCACAAACCATCCCATCACAAACAGGTATTGACCATGTTATTAGTGGTGGCAACCCAAATTTAACACCGGAAAGTGCAGAAAGTATGACCTATGGTGTTGTGTGGACGCCAGAGTATGTAGAAGGTTTATCAGTCACATTAGATGCATTTAACATCAAGCAAGACAATGTTATTAGTTCTCTCGATCTGCAAACAGTATTAGATCGAAATGCAGAAACGGGTACATTGTATGCTGATAAAATTCATAGAGATGTTACGGGACGGCTTGAGTATGTTGAGGCAACAGGGTTAAATCTAGAGTCTCGTGAAATTAAAGGTTTTGACTGGGAGATCTCATATCAATTACCTGATTTTAGCTTTGGTCAAATTAGCCTTGCTTTTAACGGCTCTCACTTAGATGAGTGGATAGATGATATTTCACCTGATGATGATGCAATTGATTACTCAGGTCACTTCAGTGGTGGTTATGTTGGTGCATATCATAAAGACCGAATGAACTTTGGCATTCAGTTCTCAAAAGAGAACTTCAACGCGAGTTGGACAACATACTACCTACCATCAGTCATTGATGATTGGGCAACAACAGATGAAGTCGAAGTTCGTATGGATAGCTATATGCAACATGATATTCAAATGGGATATTTTGTAGAGTACGGCATTGATACTAATGTCACTTTTGGTGTTTTGAACCTTTTGGATGAAGAGCCACCATTTACTGACTCTAACTACCAAGGTGGTTTTGAACAATTTAATTACTCCAGCCGTGGTCGTTTTATGTACTTTAGACTCAGTAAAGAGTTCTAAGTTGTCTTTTTTTAACTGTTGATAGTTTTAGCATTGGGTAAACTCCATACTGGGGTTTACCCAAATATATTTTAGCGTGAACTATTTTTTGATAAAACATATTGAGATTAATAGAGTGTTGGCGGTTTTAATATTTCATACTAGTTAAATTAAAAAGTAGATGTTAACTTAACGTTTACAAAAAGAATGGTAGGACATTAATGAATGAACGAGTTAACTCATTAAGGCAAATTGATAATTCGGGCACACTGTAGATATTTTTCATCGGTATTACTTATAAAAAGAATAGGCAAAATGAACTATGCGTCATGTTTCTAGCAGATTAACAACCATTGCTTCTCTTATTTCTTTAAAGAGTATTCTGGTGGTTTTTTTTATCAACACCATTTGCGCTTTTTTAAAAACGGTTTATCACTTAACCGTCGTGGAAAGCAGCTTTGATTTCTTTTTTACTGAGTTTTATGGCTATTTCAAAGCAATGAACACCTTAGGTTTTTCCCTCGCTTTTTCATATTTGATTCTATCTCGTGGCCCAGATAGTAAAATGTCGATAACCCGCATTGCTATGATAGGTTTGTTAGCCTTTGCGGTAAGTTTTCCCTTTATTTATATTACTGGCCAACCTTGGAATGCCAGTTCATTACATCCCATCTTTCAAGTAACTATCTATTCACTATCCACGCTAATATTTTCTGCTTGGGCCATTATGCTTATTATTTATGTGCAAAGCAGAGAGTCTCAACCAAAATTTCAAATGCTTAAGCAACAAATTGCTGAGCAGTCAATTGAGCGAGAACGTGTTGAAATGGAACTACATTTGCTTCAAGCACAAATTGAACCGCATTTTTTTTATAATACCTTAGCTAACTTACATAACCTGATTGATTTTGATCCCGAAAGAGCTAAACATTTACTTGAAGAATTAACTGAGTATTTACGCTCTACTGTGCATCAGTATCGTCATAAGTATATTAACTTATCTGAAGAAGAAGACATGATTCGTCGTTACCTTAATATTCAAAAAATTCGTTTTGGAGACAAACTCACTTATAAAATAGCGATACCAGAGAAGTTAATGCATTACCCAATTTTACCTATGTCAGTATTAACTTTGGTTGAAAATGCAATAAAACATGCGGTTGAGAAAAATAACGGGCAAGGGGAGATTATCATCAGCGCCAGTTTAGGTAGTAATGATTTTTTAACTGTGAGTGTTACAGATAATGTAGGTATGTTAAAAGTTAATTCGAATGGTACGGGCATTGCTAATCTTATTGCTCGACTTGACGTTACTTATAGTAACCGTGCAAAATTTACTATCGACTGTACCCCTAATAAAAATACATGTGCACAACTTGAGGTACCAATTAATGGTTAATATTATAATCGCTGAAGATGAAGAAATATTACGGGTTAACCTAGAACGAAAAATTCAAAATCATTGGCCTCAAGGTAACATTATTGCTTCGGTTAAGTGTGGTAAAGAAGCGTTATTATCAATTGATACGTTAAAGCCAGATGTCGTTTTTTTAGATATTCAAATGGGAGATCTAACGGGTATCGAAGTGATCCAGCAAAGTAAACACAACTGTCATGTGGTTTTTATCACGGCCTATGACAAATATGCAATAGAGGCTTTTGAAGCTGGTGCTATAGATTATTTATTAAAGCCATACTCTGATAAACGCCTCAAGGATTGTATTGAACGGCTAAATGTTCGTCTTGCTTCAACCCCTGTTGATATTAAACAGCTGTTAAGTAATATCTCATCTAGTAATGATCGTTATTTAAAGTGGCTTAAAATTCAAATAGGTAGCAAATTTTGGTTGTTAGACATGAAAGATATTATTTGTTTTAAAGCTTGTGGTCGTTATGTAAAGGTACTGACAAAAGATAGAGAAGCACTAGTACGTATGCCTTTGAAGAGTTTATCTTTACAACTAGACCCAGATGTTTTTTGGCAGGTACATCGCAGTACAATATTGAGCATTGAACATTTAGATTATGTGCAAACCTCAGACGCTGAACAAATGCATGCTCATATGAAGCAGTTATCCGAGCCTTTAGCTGTTAGTCGAAGCTTCTCTCACCTGTTTAGAAATCTATCTGTTGAATAGCTTGATTGATGATAAAGTATATTAATCTGCTCAATTTTTATAACCCGAGAGCATTAAACAACGCTATTATTTTCTGTCTAAAACCATGCCACTAAACTCACTTTTTGTGCAGTAATTATTTACCTATTGCTAACTTTCAATATTCTTACCAAATTACTGTACCCTTAGGTTCTTAGTTGCCCATCATAGCTATTTCGGATATATATGCTGTTATTTTGAATGGTCACCCGTAATTAAGGGGGTATTGTAGAGTATTCATGCATATCTATGGTTGTTTGATAACAGTGATACCACCTTTGGTGGCCTTGTCAGTAACATGTATTGATATTCTTTGTTAAATATACTCTATGTTAACTTTACTTCAGGATATCAAATGATTAGTAATATAATTCTACCCACAGCAAATATATCAAATGCTGAGATCTTTTATGATGCATTTCTCGGTTTGTTTGGTGCTAAAAAAACTATCCAAAACAACTCTAAAATTTTATGGAAATGCCGAAATGACAATGTCGGTTTAATGGTTTGTGAACAAAACAAATCAACATTAGCTAAGAAAAACCACTCGCTGACCGTTTCTTTACAAGCTGACTCTCCGGCTGAAGTGACTATGATTTATCAAGTAGCGTTAAGGCTTGGTGCTACCTGTGCAGGTAAGCCTATCTCAAGTGATATTGGTGAGCATGAAGCATATTTTTTGGATGCAGATAAAAATAAATTTGGTATCATTTTTAGAAAGTCGCCGTAAGTTTTATCCAATCAACATGCCCATTCTAACGCTATTAAGGCATTGAAGTGCTCTTATTGAGTACTTCTTTATTCTGCTAAAAATATTCTACAGCTATCTAATAGACACGTAAATTCAAGAGTTTT
>Ga0105359_10004714_pt1 | contig 10843 bp, 6 predicted proteins | sample GOMGulsemesocosm_6_FD_83659 | JGI IMG/M metagenome (GOLD analysis project Ga0105359, IMG submission 83659) | Methane-oxidizing microbial communities from mesocosms in the Gulf of Mexico - GOM8C Gulf of Mexico | ecosystem: Environmental > Aquatic > Marine > Cold seeps | place: Gulf of Mexico... | reverse complement strand
TTCTTTTGCTACTGTATCTCAAACCGTTTTATGAACTGATTGAAATGTTGTCCGGGGCAATGTCGGATTCGGTTTTTTGTTCAGTGTTTTCGGGGTTGATTGCCAAGGCTATTAACCAACACCATTGATTGAGAGATTTTATCACGTTTTGATATTTATCCCTTGTCAGTCGTAGATTTCCTTTTCGTAAATAAAGGCAAATTGTATATTTTTTATAGTGTGAACAGCTTATGACAATATGGATTTTTCTTATTCTTTTATCTGTCATTTTAAATCGACTTTCTGTCGTTAATGCGTGTTGAATAGCATTATTAACCTCGTTATTAAAGCCGTTATCTACTGTTTTATCGATTGTATTTATGAGTTGATCATTAAGGAAAATATCACTTTGTATTATATTGGCTAATTTTAATTCAACATGAGGTTTTGATTGGTGGGAGTAATAGAGGCAAATAGCTTCATTATCATCATTTAGGTCAATTCGAGAATATAGGGATTTAAGTAATAATCGAGGATGTGATTTTATAATCATTGCCCTTATTTTAAAAAGTAGCAGGATGATTAAGAGAGATAAAACGTACCAAAATGGATGGGTGTAATCAATAGTATCAAGTATTGATTGATTATATTCTGCGTACGCCGGACTACTAATCAATACTGTTAGCAACAGTAATCCGTTGTTTAGCGTCGCCGATTTTAGTTTAAGCCGTTCTTCCATAGATAGTTTTAGTTATAAATATTAATTAAATTGATATTGTGTACGTCATTATTCTTTTAATAATACGACGTGCTGTGCCTCAATAAATTGTGACTTATTTACATCATTAACATAGCTTAATTTACCATCGACGACAACTTGGTCACCAAGTTGAGCATGTTCGTTAAGGTAATGTGCTTGTTTTCCCCAAACATGCACTAGCCTTTCAATTTGTAAGTTATTATTTTTTTGTGTAATAGGTGAATAAACTAAGTGATTTATGCTTAATTTTATTTCTGCTAGTTCTTTATTTTGTTCGGTTGTTACAAGTTTTATAGGGGATTTTATTTCACCGCTACAATGTATTTGATTAATTGAGCGAGCGTAACCTTTGGTAAAGGCTTGGGCGTAGGTCGCATGAATAATTTCCCTTCCTGTTTTCTTACTATTAAGTAAATAGCCTTGAATTAACAGCAATTCACCTTTTTGCGCATGCACTAATGATCGCTCAACAATATCACCGATGACTTTCACAACGTGGTAACTTGTCCATTCTTTGTATCGTTTACTCGCTTTATCTAACCAACGACTGTGAGTTGCTAAAGTAAATTCAGCAATAGCTAAAATAGGATTCGCTTGATAGCGAATCTTTGGTTTTACTACTAAGTTACCTAGTAATGTCACATTACATAAGTGATTATTTTTTATATTTTCTAACATCGTCAGACTAATTTATTCTCATTACTTCATAACTTACAAAAAGATAGCACTATAGGCAACAATTAATGTAGATAGTTAATGTAAGTAATATGTTATGTATTTTCTACGTTTAATTATAGCTAGGGCTATTAGCAGTGACGTTGATTTTACATGGAATGAGTTAACAGGAGAATAATTAAGCTTTTATCTGGATTCTTTAGCATTTAATTTAAAATTATACCTTTGAATAAAGAGGGATATAAGTACGTTTTTTTGTACTAAACGAATATGTGGTCTATTCTTAAAGTGTTGATCTTTATGGGAGTAGCATTATGACCACCTATCAAAGCAGACGTTTCTATCAATTAATTGAAAAGCTCACCAACTATACTATTACGACCTCTGAATATTCCGAGTATAAATATTTATCACACCTTCTTAAAGACGAAAATAAAACACCTATGTAAGAAATTAATGGCAAAGGTTATTAATTATTGTGATTTGGAAAGTGGCCCACCCGACAGGAATTGAACCTGTGACCACACGCTTCGGAGGCGTGTACTCTATCCAGCTGAGCTACGGGTGGTTTAAAGTTATCGCTAGGAAATGTAAACATTAATAAAGGCATTTATTATCCTAGCTTTAATCCCAATTAGATTGGGTTAAAAGGCTATTTCTTAAATCGATACTTGCTTTCATAGCACGGTGGTCTATCAAGCTGAACTATGAATGCATTTGTTAAGCTTTTAGCGCGCCAAATCTTATAGTTTATCAGTAATATTGTCTAGCGAAGTTCGATAAATATTTAACAATATTTTTTAATAGTTAAATGAAGATGGGGCTTGTAGCAATTATACTTGTAGTCGTTGTTAATATATTTCCATTTTAATCGCTCTATTACAAATAACGGCCATATGCTGAAAGTATTATTTACATTTACGTATTTTTGTGACTTCTGTGGAGAATAACTGACATGGTTTATGGTGATATGAACAGCTGAACACTTCCAAATGAACGTTATTTTTAAATAAATTTATCTAATTCCCCTGCCTTTTTGATGGTTTTTTAGTCATTGTTCACTCAAAAAAGGCTAACAATTAAATGTTGTGTGGTTTATGGTTTATTTAAGTTTATTGGCGGAAATAGCACACAAACGACAAATAAGAATTGGAAGTTGTATTTAAATGACAGTTGAGCATAAGAAAGTGCATATTGGTGATAAATGCGGTACTGAAGGTCGATGGTATTGGTGTTCAAATTTACAAAAATAACTAGATAATGTATTGCTTTAAAAAGAGAAAATTATAGTGTTGATTTAATTTTTTTGTTTCGTTAATGTGTAAGGAAATATTACTTACGGCTTATCTAAACAAAGGAAAAGAATATGAAAATAACAATAAAAATTGCTTTTACATTATGTATTAGTCTTTTTGCCAATAACGTTTTTGCAGCTAAAATTGAGGCCTGCAATACCCCTGAATGTGTTGACTATTTTAAGAAATATAAAAAATTTGCACGGGCAGGTTATGCGGATGCTATGGCAACACTGGCAGAACTCTATACTTATGGGTATGGGACGGAGCGAAATACTAAAAAAGCATTAAAACAATATCGCAAAGCGGCCAAATATGGCTCAGTCAAGGGGCAATTTAAAGCAGGAATGATCTTAATTTCTGATGAAAAGTATAAAGATATAGATGCGGGTGCTAGATACCTAAAAAAAGCTGCACGCAATAAAGATAATAATGCAGCATTAATATTAGCTATGGTCTATTCAAGCAAAAATAAACTTGATTTTTCTGAATCTGACAAGTGGTTAACACAGGCATATAGCAAAGGGCATGTAAATGCGGTTGGTTTTGTAGAATCGCTGAAATCGACAAACAAATTTACGGCATCAAATTATCCTAATGTGTGGGAAATTGTAGAAAACAACCCGCAACCCATAACTCCACAAACCAAAGGCCTACAATCGACAGCCAAGACCGAACAAAAGGTGGCACAAACAGTAGACAAAACCTCACAATCGAAAGCTAATAGAGAGCAAAAGATTGTGAAAACTCATAACAGTTATAAGGCACCCACAGACAATAGTAATATAGAAGTGATCGAGGTCACATTGAGTTTACATGAAATGTTTGATAGCCAATTAGCAAGCTTAAGAAATACCTATCCTGATAAAGGAAATGTGGCCACCGGCTCTAATATTATTGGCAAGCCTTGCGAGCAAACTATTTCATGTGGTGGATTGGCAACTCCAAGATTTAATCGATATGTAGCGGGCGTTATGGGGGATTGGGCGGTAGATAATTTTCGTGATATGCCCGCAAGAATTATGAAACCTGGCCGCACTTGCTTAAATCTATGCTAATAAGATTGGAGTAAATAGAATACTAAAAAAGCATTAAAACAATATCACAAAGCGGCTATGGTCTTAATTGCGGATGAAACGTTTAAAGGCATCGATGCCGGTGTTAAGTACCTAAAGAAAGCCGCACGCAATAAAGATAATAATGCTGCTTTAGTATTAGCAATGATATTTTCAAGAGAAAACTATCATGAACTTGATTTTTCTGAATATGATAAATGGTTAACACAAGCATATAACAACGGAATGCTAATGCTCTAGGTTTTGTTGAGTCACTAAAATTAAGTCATAAATTTAAGGTATCAAATTATTCTGACATGTGGAAATTGTAGAAAAAAACACAACCGAAAGTCAAAATGGAACAACAGGTTCTACAAACTTCGGTAAATAAGAATACAACCACAGATAACAGTTGTATAGAAGTTATAAACATAAGAATGAGTTTACATGAAATGTTTGATAGCCAATTAGCAAGTTTAAGAAATACTTAACCTGACAAAGGAAATGTAAGTACTGGTCCTCGGATCATTGGAAAGCCCTGTGAACAGAATATTTCATGTGGTGGATTGGCAACTCCAAGATTTAATCGATATGTAAGCGAAGTTATGGGGGATTGGACAGTATCAAATTTCTACCCATAGTCACTAACGCATTTATACAGTTAGTTTTTTAAGTGTTTTTTAAAGGGTCTTGAGTTCAATAACAAATTGATTCAAGGCTCTTTCAATTTCCTGCGATAAAATCTTATTTTTAAATTCTCAATTAATTAGCCTTTTTAGTTTCTTATTGAAATCCTACAAAGAAAGTCGAATTTTGACCTGCAATATACAAGAACCTAAGACTACCAACGCATGAAAAATTAGCAGCTGAAATGTATATCGATGACAACTTTCAGTCTATAAAAGGGTATCAATACCGACCTCTAAGAGCTTTTCTTGTTTTATTGCATGATATCTGTAGCTGTTTTTATATAGAGCATAATGACAATTTTAAGCGAATTACATTACACCAAAAAATTGTATTCAAAGTGCAGATTTGCAGAAATTGTATTTATTAGCACTTGTTTCCTCGGCTTGCACATTATCCTGTTGTGTTATAGAGGATTTGTTAATATTTTAAGCGGCAAGAGTTACAGTCTCTTGGGAATCGTTTTGATAAATAGTTTTTAATATTAATTAAAAATAGTGTGAAATATGCATTGTCGCTACCATAAAAGATTTTGAGAGGCAGATGGCTTGATATCTTTACTGTTACTTTCAGACTATTTTAATTCTATTAATAAAAATAATGTACTTTAATTGTTAATATGCATAAAGTATTGGCTATAATAAAACCTTAAACGTCAATACTCTATAAAGTTTTTATCTAAAATATGAAATCATTTTTTATACTCGTAAATATATTATCATTGGCTCTCTCATTCCTGAGCAACGCTCAATCATATGATTTGGAAGAAATATCCGCAGTACCCTATACGGATATTATAAAGCGAACGGGTAAACTTGATTATAAAAGAGTACTCAATTTATCGTTTAAAAGTTCAGGGTTCTTGAAGGAACTCAATGTCGATGAGGGTGACTCTTTTAAGGAAAAACAACTACTAGCGTCTTTAGACACCGTTGAATTAACAGAGAATAAAAACTCTACTTACGCGCAATTACTGCAATTTAAACGAGATGTTACGAGAATAGCAAAATTATTAGAAGAAGGATTAGCAACAGAGCGCGAACTGGATATTGCAGAAACAGCGGTTGAAACTTCACGAGCGGCCTATAAAGTGGCATTCTATAATTTGGAAAAGGCGAAAATTTACGCTCCTTTTGCTGGTGTTGTGTTAGCAAGACACACTGAGTTAGGTGAACTCCAATCTCCCGGTAGGGAAGTCTTACAAGTCGCCGCTTTGAATAATAATTGGGTAGTGAAAGTTGCATTAACAGGATTAGAAGTTAGCCAAGTTACGCTTGAGCAAGAGGTGAGTGTTTCTTTAAGTCATATTGGTAATGTACGTGGCATTATTAGCAAAATCCCCGCCATTGCGAACAAAGATAGTCACTTGTTTATTATTGAAGTATTGCTCCCCGATGTTACCTTGAAATCAGGTATGATTTCAGGTCAGCTTGCCGCTGTTATTATTGATTTTACCAGTGAAAATTTTGTTTATCGGTTACCTATAGAAGCCTTAGTTTCAATCGACACTAATGGTGATGCCCTCGTTATTGTTCAAAAAAATGATTCTTTTGTGAAAAAGAGTTTTAAAATTTTTCAATTAGATAACCATTATATTTATTTGCAAGCGAGTATCGATGAACAACCACTCAAAATCATGAGTAAAGGTTGGCAAAACTTCTCATTAGCAGAGCAATAATCATTATGTTATTACCGCGCGCAGCGATTAAAAATGCTCAGTTTACTATTACTATTGTTATTCTTATGGTGCTCGTAGGCGTTGTTTCCTACTTTGAAATGCCCCGTTCTGAAGACCCTCAGTTTGATATTCCTATCATTTTGTTAGAAGTCATTTATCCAGGTGCTTCCCCTACGGATATTGAAACATTAGTTGTTGACCCTTTAGAGGAAGAGTTTGCTGATATTGAAAATATTAAAATAATTGAATCTCAAGTGAAAAATGGTGGTACTCGTATACAAATTACCTTTTTATATGGCTCCTATCCTGAAACGGCTTTTGACCAAATAAAGCAGGCTGTTGCCACTGTGGAACCCAATTTACCAGCAGGCGTAGAAGATATTTTAGTATTAAAAGCAACACCAACAAGTGTTGCTATCATGCAAATTGCTCTATGGAGTGAGCCCGCTGACTACAAATTAATGGAGTTTCATGCAAAACAATTAAAAAAGCGTATTGAAGCTATAACAGCTGTTAAAAAAGCAGATGTTTGGGGATACCCCCAACAAGTGGTTGCTGTTGATCTTAACCTTGCACTGTTAAAGCATTATGGCCTTTCAGTGACCGATATTAATGCAATATTGCAGCGACGGGCGGTGAATGTAACTCCTGGTTTCGTGGACGCGAATACCAGACGATTCAATGTGAAAGCGAGTGGGAATTTTCAGCACCTTGATGAATTAGCTGATACTGTCGTTTTTTCAAATGAGCATTCAGTACTGCGTTTGAAAGATGTCGCAATAGTCGAATTTTCAAGTCAGAAACCTAGTTATTTGGCTTATTATGACAATAAGCCTGTAATATTTTTGACTATTGAACAGCGTATTGGTACGAATATTTTCGATTTAACCAATCAAATTAATGATGAGATAGCTGACTTTAAAACAATGCTTCCCGATTCGATGAAATTAGAAACTTTGTTTAAACAATCTGACGGTGTTGCCAATCGTGTTGATGGTTTCTTTAAAAATCTTTGGCAAGGTTTGATTTTGGTAGGGATCATGTCTTTGTTATTTCTAGGCCTTCGTGAATCGGTTATTGTGATTGTAGTTATTCCTTTATCTTTCCTTGTTGCTATCGGTTGGTTAGATTTTGCTGGTTTTGGCTTACAACAAATGTCTATAGTTGGTTTAATTATTGCTCTTGGGCTCTTGGTTGATAATGCCATTGTTGTGACTGAAAGTATTCATCGTGAAAAAAAGAAATTTGCTAGCTTAGCTGAAGCCGCTGCATCAGGAGCAAGTCGGGTTGGTTGGGCTATTTCAAGTGGTACAATTACAACAATGTTAGCCTTTTTACCCATGTTAATGTTATCTAGTGATACAGGGGACTTTATTCGTTCCATGCCCGTTACCGTTGTTTTAGTGCTATTAGCTTCGCTGATTATTGCTTTGACCCTCACGCCCTTACTTGCCAGCAAGTTTTTTACTGTGAAGCCAGAAAAAATCAAAACATTACAGCATTACGCAAATATTTTTGCAGAAAAAATATATGTAACTTGGTTAGAAAAATTGATGCGATTTAAGCTTGTGGTTATTGTGATTGCGTTGTTGAGTTTATTAGGAATGTCTTCCCTATTTGGACAGGTCGGTTTAAGTTTATTTCCAAAAGCTGAAAAAGCGATGCTGTTAATTGATGTTAAAACACCGCCAAATTCGTCACTGGCTTATACGGACTCGGTGATGCAAGACATGACTAAAACTATTGAAAAATATCCATTGGTTAAAAAGGTGGCCTTAAATGTTGGTAGTGCTAATCCTCGAATCTATTATAACGAGGTTCCAAAGCGTGGCGTTGTTACTTACGGTCAAGTGCTGGTGATATTAAAAGAGTACGATGAAGATAAGATATCTGCTTTGGTGTCAAAGCTTAGGACTGAATTTTCAAAATGGCATCAGGCGAAAATAACTGTAAAAGAATTTACGCAAGGTCCAGTAACGGACCAACCGATTACCATTCGTTTATCTAGTGAGTCATTATCAGATTTAGAAAGAGTTGCTGGTGATTTAACTGCCAAAATGGCGTCACTAGCAGGAATTATAAATCTAGATAACCCGATTGGTGTTGCTAATACCGAATTGGCATTAGAAATTGATTATGATAGAGCAGGTCTAAGCAACATCGATATTAATACCTTAGATAATACCTTACAAACGGTATTGTCAGGGACCTATATTGGTCGATTTAATGACAGTAATGGTGAAGATTATCCAATATTGGTTCGTCGCAAGAAATCTGATCTTGAAGGGGTATCTGATATAAATATTATTAATCGACAAGGACAGTCTATTCCACTTGAGCAAATTGTCACCACGAAATTGCAAAAAGGGAGAACTGATTTTTTCCATTATCAAAAATTACGCATGGCAAAAGTCTCTGCTGACGCGGATAAAGGTTATTCCGTACAAAAGCTTACTGCTGAAGTTGTTGAGTATCTAAACAACTATGAACTACCACCGGGTATGTACTATGATTTAGGCGGAGAAGAAGAGTCGCGACAAGATTCTTTTGCTGGTTTATCACAAATCATGATTATTACAGCGGTTGGTATATTTGCAATTCTTGTTCTGCAATTTAAATCATTTCTACAACCGCTAATTATTTTTAGCTCTATCCCTTTTGCCATGGCGGGCTCTGTTATTGGTTTGTATTTTACAGGTTTATCTTTTTCTATGATGGCATTTATTGGCTTAATCAGCCTGTTTGGTATTGTCGTTAACAATGCGATCATCTTAATTGATACAACCAACCGAAACCTTGCTGAATGTAAGGATAAGAAAAAAGCCATTCTTGATGCGAGTGCCACACGTTTTACCCCCATTTTATTAACAACGTTGACAACTATTGGTGGTTTATTGCCACTGACGTTATTTGGTGGTGCTTTATGGCAACCATTGGGCGTGGTGATTATTTCCGGGCTTTGTATTTCAGCAATTTCAAGTTTCCTTTTGGTGCCAGTACTAACGCAACTACTTACCCGTACTGACAATGTCAAACATGATTTAGCTGAGTAACTATGGACTATATTGGATTAGTTGGTTATTCACTTGCCTGTGCTGCCTACATTGTCTTTGCGTTACTAATTTTCGCTGCACGAAATAACTCAATACTTGCTCGTTGGGTGTTGATTTCTGTCTTGGTTACGGCCATCGCTAATGGTATTGCCGCATTGCAAGTCGATATGGGCTACAGCTTACAATGGGTAATGCTTGCTGATGCTTTCAAAATAGCCTGTTGGTCAATATGGGTTTTACTATGTAATACAAAAGACCGTTCGTTTAAAGCCTTATTAAAAAATTATTACATTAAACAATATTTGACTGTTTGGTCTCTTTTAATGGTTGTTTGTTGGGCGCTAACTTACTTCTTAAACTTTTCATATGAATACCTATTTTTACTTTTTATTATTTTGAACCTGTGGAGCTTGGTTTTGCTCGAACAGCTATATCGAAGTGCAGATCCAAAAATTCGATGGGCAGTTTGGCCGTTAGTAATAGCTATAGCTAGCATATCACTATTTGATTTTGTGCTATACGCGCAAGCGACCATGGTTGATGGCATCGATTTTGATTTCTGGTTTAGCCGAGGAATTATTTCTTTAGTGGTTGTTCCGTTATTATTGATCAGCACACGACGAATCAAGAATGGCAGTGTGCGTATTTTTGTTTCTCGGCATGTGGTTTTTTATAGCTCAATGTTGATGATCGCCGGCTTATATTTATTGATAATGGCCTTAGCTGGCTATGTGATTAATTACTTTGGTGGAGAATGGGGGAAATTAGTCAGTATTGGTTTTTTAATTTTTGGCGGAGTTGTACTTGCTGTTTTGTTAATGACCGAAACATTACGTCGTAAACTAAAAGTGTTTATAGCAAAAAACTTTTTTGCTAACAAATATGAATATAGAGATGAATGGCTAAATTTAATTGGTCGAATTGAAACAAGTAGTGCCGAAAGTCATTACCAAATGGCCACACAAATCATGATGTCAAAAGTGGAGGCTAACTATGGTGCGATCATTAAGCAAGTCAGTAATACTCAATTTGATATAAAATATAACCATGGCTTGGAATTCGAAGAAATATTCACACCTCAGCTTATTCATATGTGCCATTTTTGTAGGCGTGAAGGCTGGATTATTGATCTTGCCGAGTATATGCAGACGCCTAGTATTTATCCCGATTTATCACTCAATTTGCTACAGTGTGAAGAAAAAAATATTTCAGTGATTGTTCCTATATTTATAGGTAAGACTTTTTATGGCTTGTTTGTTTTGGCTGTTGATAGACAGCTGCAAAAATTAAATTGGGAAGATAGAGATTTATTGTTTGCCATTTCAAAACAACTTGGAAATTTTATTTCTTTACATGAAGCTAATGATGAAATAGCAGAATCAAAACAATTTGATGCTTTTAACCGAATGTCGGCGTTTTTAGTACATGATTTAAAAAATGTGCAGGCGCAACTTGCTTTAATCACGGCTAATGCAGATAAGCATCGTGATAATCCTGAGTTTATTGATGACGTTTTTGAAACGGTAGACTCGGCAACACAGAGGCTTGAAAAGGTCTTAACACAACTTAGAAATAAGCAAGTGGCTCAATCGAAGAGTAAAAAAATAGAATTATCTGAATTGATTAATAAAGTGATTACCCAATGTAATGTAAGGGAACCT
>Ga0105359_10004697_pt1 | contig 10860 bp, 3 predicted proteins | sample GOMGulsemesocosm_6_FD_83659 | JGI IMG/M metagenome (GOLD analysis project Ga0105359, IMG submission 83659) | Methane-oxidizing microbial communities from mesocosms in the Gulf of Mexico - GOM8C Gulf of Mexico | ecosystem: Environmental > Aquatic > Marine > Cold seeps | place: Gulf of Mexico... | reverse complement strand
TGCAACTTTCCCACTGACGTTAGGTGTTACGGGTACTGCGACCAGCGTATTGGATTACAGCACTTTAAGCTTCAGCGATAACGTCACTTTGAGCAACGGTGTTTTAACTGTTCCTGCCGGTGTCACTAGCTTTACCGCCACCTTGCCAACGGTTGATGATTTGGATATCGAACCGACAGAAACTGTTGATCTGACTATCGGTGGTGTGACCGGTGTTGGTCAAATTCTCGATAACGATTTCAATGCTCCTGTATCTGAAGACTTTATTGTCAACTCAGACTCGTTGGTCACCGCGATTAACTTTGCGACAGATGCTAACCACTCTGGCGTCAACGATATTGCGGGTGCAGAAGTATACGATGTAGAAACGCCAGCCGACCAAATGTCAGTGTACTTAGTCTCCTTGCCAGATCCATTGAAAGGTAAGTTGTACTTTGATGATAATGGCACCCGTACTGAAGTGACTGCGGATATGTTACAAAGTGGCATTAATTCACGAACATTTGCGGTAGATGAACTTGAGTATGAAGTGAATCCAAATACCCCTGATCGTTTCGATTTAGGTGAACATGAGACAAATGTTCAAGGTAGTCTGGATAACTGGGGTGATGCAATTGATGGCGATACCCGAGAGTTAACCCTATCCAACGGTGGTACTATTACCGTTCAAGGTTACAACAGCAACGGTGATGCTACTTTGACGATGTCGACCCCGGGAAGCAATCATATTGGCGGTGGTTTAGGCATAGGCAGCGATGGTCAAATTGGCGAAAACGGTGAGTCAATTAGCTTGCTGATTGACGATAGCGCTGCCAAAACTAACAAGATGACGTTGACGGTCGATGGCTTAGGCAGTAACTATATCGTAGAAGATACTAGTAACCCATCATTGTTAGAAAGCAACGATGCTCGTGTGCAGCTGATTGTGAAAGATACAGACGGAAATCTGCTTGATGCCAGTGACATTACTGTGACTGTTGATGGTATTGATAACCTCTACGTTCATACTGATGGCAGTTTTTGGATAAGTAATAATGAGAGTACTCCTAGTACACTGAGCAGAGTCATCACGGTTGAGCTTAATGATCCGCTTCTAGAAATAGGTGAATTCAACTTAGGTCTAGTGGGTAGTGGTAATTATGAAATCAGAAACTTGTCCGCAGAGTACGGCGTTACTGATAGTTTCGATTATGTGCCGGTAGATGGCGATGGCAATGTCGGGGCTGATGTCATTGATAATACGCCATCAACAGTGACTATTGATACACGTTTTGTCGATCAAGCACCAACGGTGTTTGCCTCTGATGTTTCTGTATCGGAAGAGGGCTTGAGTGATGCGCTTGCCGATAGCCAAGGAGTGCCTGACGATAATGATAATGAGTTCATTAAATCTGGCGTCATCAGGATCACCGATCAAGATAGCGACTCATTTACTATAGCGCTTACTGGGCCTGCTAGTATAAGTTCAGATGATGTTGATATCGTTTGGAACTGGGATTCTGTTGCCCAAGAGTTGACCGGTACAACCACGGGAGGCGATGAAATTGCCGTGATTTCCCTAGGTGCTCAAACCGATACTGGTTCGCTACATTCTGTTGCTTATACCATAACGTTGAAAGGGCCTGTTGATCATCCTGATAACACTGTAGAAGATGTCCTTGATCTGGAGTTCGGCGTTAATGTCATCGATAGCTCAGGCCAAGTGGCAACATCAAGTTTTACCGTCTCTGTTGAGGATGATTCTCCCGAGGCCACCAATTCGGCAGAAAGTGTATTATTGCCATCACTCAATACCAATTTGTTAATCGCATTGGATGTATCTGGCAGCATGAAGTCAGGTTCTGGTGTTGATGATGCACAAGGTAATGAATTGTCACGCTTGGAGTTAGCGCAGCAATCGCTAGAGCAATTGATTAATAATTATGATGATTTAGGTAATGTGAAAGTACGCATTGTCACTTTTAGCACTGTTGCTCAGAAATACGGTCAAGTTTGGCTAGATGCCGATCAGGCGATCACTTACCTGACGGGGCTTGTCGAAAGCGACGCTGATGGCTGGACTAACTACGACGGTGCACTTGCTGTCATGCAAGATGCGTTTGATGACACTGGTAGTTTGCAAAATGCTCAAAACGTCTCTTACTTCTTGTCGGATGGTGTGCCAACAGCTTCGGATGGCGATCAAGCAGTGCTTGGTAATAGCTCTAGTGATCCAGGTGAGTCTAATTCAGACGATACAGGTAAGCATGGCGATCACGGCCTACAAGCTGTCGAGATTGCAACATGGGAGTCCTTTCTAGATGGAGCGAATATCAACTCGATTGCGCTAGGCATGGGTGGTAATGTATCAGCAGATAATCTTGATCCGATTGCCTTTGATGGTAGCGATGATGCATCTCCCGATAGAGACAGTGTGATTATATCTGATTTAAACCAGTTATCTTCCGTGATTGATGCATTGGTAATTGTACCGCTAAAAGGTAACTTGATTGATCAAAATGGTGGCTTTGGCGCCGATGGTGGGTACGTTCAAAGTGTCACAATCACCGTTGAAATCAATGGTGCAGAGACGCCGGTGACTTATACTTTCGATCGTGAAAACGACAGTATCAGTAATAGTGTTGATGCAAATGTGGTGGTCGGTTCCATCTTGATTGTTGAAAGTGCGCTGTTAGCCAATGTTGAAATCAATATGCTCGATGCAAGCTACGAGTATCAGATCTCTGATAGCACAGTGCTAGGCTCGCAGGATACCGTCACTTATAAGCTAATTGATAACGATGGTGATACTTCAATTGGCAAGGTTGACTTTGACCTAGAGGCTCCTGTTGGCCCGAGCGCGCCGGATGCGGTGGATGATTTTGGTACCAATAACAATGGCTTTCAAGCTTTTGAAATGCAATCAGGGAGTGCTTTGAGTATTGCCAAGAGCGATATATTGTCCAATGATAGTGATCCGCAAAATGATACTTTGACTATTTTAGATCAATTTGTCGCGCAAAATGGCACGGTTAGTATGCAGGGCGATCAAGTAGTCTTTACTCCAGTTGACGGATTCCAAGGTGATACCAGCTTTGACTACACTATCACCGATGGCAACGGCGGTTACGATACTGCCACTGTCCACCTGACGGTTACGCCAGAATCTATCCAAGGTGAGGCAGTGAATGCCAATACTAATGTGTTGATAATGCTGGACACCTCGGGAAGTATGGGAGGCAGTAATTTGACAGCGGCTAAGGCAGCGTTGGAAAGTCTTCTGACTAAGTTTAAAGAATTAGGTAATGTTAAAGTTCAACTAGCAACTTTCAATGAAGATGTTAATGGAACGACATCTGGCTGGATTAGTGTTGATAGCGCGATTAATTTGCTTGATGATATTTCTACCGGCGGCGGAACGAACTATGATTATGCGCTTGATATCATGGAAAGTGCCTTTGCCCAGAGTGGAAAATTAAGCGATGCTAAAAACGTCTCTTACTTTTTGTCTGATGGTATTCCAACGCTATCTAGCGATAATGATGGTGACGCTGTTGGCGGGAGTAACAGTGGCAGCAGTTACGATCCGGATAAAGGCGATGGTATCGATGATGATCCGATTGACAGTGAAGTAGACGCATGGACTGACTTCCTTAGTGCGAGCGGCAATGAAATCACTTCTTACGCTGTTGCTATTGGCGATAATGTCGATGCTCAGCATTTAGATCCGATTGCCTACGATGGTGCTAATGACATAGGTATGGATGCCATTATCCCTAGCGAGCTAGACAATTTGGCGCAAGAGCTAGTTGATTCAGTGGCTAATCTCGGTCAAAACTTTGTCGGCAACGCCAACGCCAATGCTATGGTGGCAGGGCTAGGCGAAGACTTTATGACGGGTAATGATGGTGCTGATAGCTTTATCTTTAATGTGGATAATATCAATGCAACAGAGGTAGAGACTGACACCATCATTGACTTTGACAAAGCGGAAGGCGACCAGCTTGATCTATCTGATCTGCTCTCTGGTGTGAGCACTGATGATTTAGATAGTTATCTGAATTTCGAAAGCCTCAATGGTGATACCTTAGTGCATGTCAGCAAAGACGGTGACTTTGGCAATAATAGTAATACTGACCATACCATTTTACTCAAAGGCGTTAATTTAGCCTCAGGTGGTCTAGATGACAGTCAAATAATTACCGACTTACTGGATAATAATCATCTGATTGTTGATTAGTAATCCGCGCATTTATTGCCCTTTGAGCTAAACGAAAAAAAGTAAATCCCCGCCGCTGTGGGGATTTTTTTTGCCTGAAAATTGGCATCTGTAAGCAGCGGTAATCGCAGCTAGATAATTGATATTTTGATAATGGGCATGCAATCGTGTGGTCACTGGGAAATCCTATCCATGAAAATCAAAAATTCTACTAAAAGCCCCGCTAAATCCTTTTTTGTGTTGCAAGACTAAGCTAGAATCTTCGGTAATAATATGCCGATAATAAAACTAAATTTTCTAGTGCAAAAACTAGCAGGCATAAACACTCAAAACACCCTTACTTAACTTAGGTGATAGATGCTTTTTAATAAGCTTCCAGAAGACCTCTTTGTTCCGTTGTCAGGAAAGAACAGGCATATATACCAGAGAGTACTGATAGAATTAGCAGATCTTTTTTTCGATGAAGATTTGATAGAGCCTTTCATTGCCAGAGACCTTGTACGCTCAACTATTGAAGATACTGTAGTGCGCATTGGGTTACGCATTTGGGAGCGCGAAGAAGACGATGTGGAAGAGGATTACCAAGCGCCGAGATCTACAGCGGAATACGCTAACAGAATTTACCGGCGCTTAGTGGCTACCGGGTGGCTTGAAGAAGAGCAGCAGATCTATAAAAGTTATGTGTTGATGGCACCATCAAACAGCTATTTATTGCGCTCATTGGTATCAATCGCGAAAATGGAGAAACGCTCCTACGGTGGTGCCGTGCTCAACGTATTAAGCTCGTTGGAAGCGGCCATTAATGACCCAGAAGGCCGCGGCATCACCCTACAGGAAGCTGCGCAAGCCTCCTCTGAGTTTAGTGCGCACCTGACCGATATGCTATTGGGTCTAAGAGAGCTAAAAATAAGTTTGGCAAGCTCGAGTAGTCCGCAGCAGATAGTGCGTCAATTTTTTGAAAACTTTGTCGAACAAATCTTGGTTTCAGATTATAAGACATTGAAAACTAAAAATAATCCATTTAGGTTTCGCCGCCAAATTCTGTCCACCTTGAGAGATTTACAGTTTGATACCATCAAGCTTGAGAAACTGATTCACCACTACCAGTTGCAGTTTGAAAGCGAATACATCGATGCAGAAGCGATGGTACACACGCATATCAACCGGATAATGCGGGTGTTTGAATCGGTCGATAAGCGTTTAGACAGTATCGACGACTTCAGATACAAATTAGAAAAAAGGGTGGCCGATACCATCCGTTACATGGATAAAACCACACCGGGTATGGCTTCTCGATTGTCCCGCTTAATTGGTGAGATATCCAAAGATACGGCGATCTTAGAAAAACAGCCAATCACACAGCTAGAAAGCGTCGGTTTTCTGTCTCCTAGCAGTATCCGCTCGCCGATAAAACGCCGTATTGAAGTGGCGCCCAGAGTCATTCATCAGCAAATTATCGATCCAAAAGTGATAGAGCTGCGTGAGCTGTTTAAACAATATAAAGAACGCCGTGAAGTGAGGGTTGACAGAATTGAAAATTATTTGGCAAGGCACTTTGAAAAAAGCGTCAGCGTACAGGCCGAGCAATTTGAGATTGCCACGATTGAGGATTATATCTGCTTCAGTTATATCCGCCATTTAGCCTCGCTGGGGAAAAAAGCTAAGGCTACTCACGATAAATATAATATTGAATTTAAAGACGATTACATAGAGGTAGACGACATGGTCGTTTGTCGAGACTTTACCATCTACTCTACCGCGCAAGGATCAAAAAATGCTCAGTGATTTACAAAAAATTATTAGTCGCAGTGATAAGTATCAAGAGGACGATTTTATCCGCGCAGCTAATTTATTGATGACCCATCAGTTTATTCATGCGGATCGTAATTCGCACCGCGAAAGCTATTTCTTGATCTCTTCACATATCGATTATTTCAAGAATTTATTCACTGCGATCGGCTGGTCTTTTATATACCAACCCGATGAAGCGTATTTAGGGATTTTACCTCAGGGGCACGAGCGCAACTTAAAACTTAAGCTCGATGAATCTTTAATACTGCTTTGCATGCGTCAATTATATGAGCACAAACTTGAAAATTTTGAAATAGAAAGTGGCAAAGCTTATACCAGTACCGACGAGTTGCTGGCGCTATTTGAAACCTTAACCGGTAAAGATTTGCCGAATGAAACCCGTACTAAAGAATTACTGTCGCTGTTTGCCAGGCACGGTTTGATTGAAAGGGGTAAACCTGATGAGTCAAAACCTAAAAATATTATGTTCAGTATTTTACCGACCATCCGTCAAGTCGTTGTTGAAGATTACATTAAGCAGATTGAAATGCTGTGTGACACTGAAAATGGACGTGATGCGTTAACCGATGAAGAAGAAACACTGTTAGAGCGTGAAGAGAGTGATGTTGAGGCGCAAAGCTCCCAAACCGAGAGCGAGTCTATGAGTCATTTGGAGAGCAATAATGAAACAGCTTAATCGTATTGTATTAGTTAATTGGTACGTGTTAGGTGCTGTGGAAATACCGATTAAAGGTAATGTTGCCATTGTTGGTCCTAACGGTTCGGGTAAATCAAGTCTTTTAGATGCCATCCAGACAGTGCTGCTCGGTGGCAATAAACGTCACTTAAGCTTTAACGCTTCAGCGGGTCAAAAAAGCGAGCGTTCGCTGCGTACTTACTGTCTAGGTTTTATGGACGATGGCGGCAAAAAAGCCAATGCACGCGAAGACTCGCTCTCCTATTTAGCACTGAGTTTTTTTGATACAGAGACGGCGACAGAGAGCTGTGTTGGGGTCGCAATTAGTGCCAATACCGCATCACCTGATGAAGAGGTACTTGGGCGCTTTATTTTGCCTAATTTTTCAGTGCAGCTGGATGACTTTAGTGTCAAAAAAGATGAGGGCCGGTTGCCAAAAGATTGGGATGTAGTCAAAAAAGAGCTACTTAAGCAATGTCCTGAGATGGTGTTAGAAAAGCGTGCAAGTCGCTTTATTAAAGATCTAGTGGCAATGCTTTCCCATGATATGGCAAGACCAAATGATGATGAAAAATTTATCAAGAACTTTAAAAATGCGTTGCGTTTTGTACCGATTGACAGCCCTACGCGGTTTATCCGCGAATTTGTACTGGAAGAGAAAGTGGTCCACGTTGGCGCGTTTAGAAAGTCGTTAGAAGAATACCGGGCAATGGAGTTGAAAACGGCTGAAGTTGCCAATCGAGTGGAAGGCTTAAGCAAAGTCAAAGAGCTGTGTTCAGGGATTGCACGCAATGTGAAAAACTCTACAGAATACGAGTGGGTGGTACACGAGACACGATTTGAAAATGCCGATCTTAAAAAAGAGGGTTCAGGCGAACGACTTGAAGATAATCAGCTGCTCGAAACACAGTTACAAGAGGAGCTAAGTGCTCGCTCTGCTGAGTTAAATACCTTAATGCAAGATTTAGCAAACGCGAGAGCACAGCTTAATAACACCAACTCTGCTCATCAAATCAAAGCGTTAGAGTCGACTATTGCCGCTCAACTTCATGAAGAAGGTGGGGTGAAAGATCAAATTCAAAATAGCTACAATCTATTGCGTACGACGGTAGGTTTTGCGGATCATCAAGATTTATTACCTGAAAAATTTGTGCCGCTAGTTAATAAATGTGTGGAACTTTGGCGCAGTGGCGAAGATATGTTGGCTAGTACCTGGCCTGCAGAGCCTGTTGAAGTGGATACTACTTTGGTTGAGCTTAAAGGGCAAATTGACACAGTACGGCGCGATGTCGGGCGAAAGTTTGAAGAGTCAGTGATTCGTATTAACGAACTTCGCAGTAAAATACAAAATCAAAAAGGGCAAGTTGAACAGCTTAAAATGGGCAAGGCACCTGTTAAGCACAATACACGTGAGCTGATGAATTTACTTTCAGACTATGGTATTGAATCGACACCAGTCTGTGAAATGGTTGATATTAATGATGATAAATGGCGCATCGCGATTGAATCATTCTTAGGTGCGAGGCGCGAGGCTCTGATTGTTGACCCTTCGCAAGTGAAAGAAGCGATAACGCTTTATCGCCGTAAAGGTCGCCATTTAAAAGGCTGTAGAATAATTAACACCACTCGCTCAGGGGATTGGCTGAATAGAGTCAAGCCTAATTCACTCGCCTACTTTATTGAGACTGACAATGATCACGCTCAAGCCTACATGAATAGAGCGTTAGGTGGTGTGATTGCGGTTGAAACGGAGGCTGAGTTGCTAAGGCAAGAACGTGCATTAACCTATGACTGCATGCTGCAAACAGAAGGCTCTACCACCTCAATTCATGAGCAAACACCGATTATGGGTGTGCGTCGTCGCGGCGATCAGCTGGCGCTACAAGGCAGACAAGTAGATGCGATGGTGACTGAGTTTTCTCAGCTGGGTAAGCGTCATCAGAATTTGGAAAAATTGCGCGATAACTTGATTAATTTAACCACCAGTTTGGTGGGTACTTCAGAGACGACCTTTGAGTTAGTCAACCAGCGTACTCAGTTAGCTAAAGAAATTGCCGGGCACCGCCAAGCGATTGAAGATTTGCGTAATCATGATGATACGGGCATTCAAACTAATATAGCGAAGCTTGCTGATGAGCAAAAAACGGCAGAGCTCAATCATCAGAAAATCATGGATAAATTACAGCGAACGCGAACGGCGATGATTAAAGATCACGCGGCGTTAGAAGTGTTAGATCAAGAGCTACAGGAACACGCAGCGGCTAGATCAGTCTGTGAGCAAAAGAGTCAATTTGACGCGCAATCCGCTCAGGAAAAGCGCGACTATTTAGATGAGAGTTGTTCGGGTGAACTCGACCGTATTATCTTTGAAGCGGCCAAAAAGGCACAATCTGAATTACAGCTACACGAGAAGAAAAAATATGCGGTACGCGATGCAGTGGCTGAATATAAAGCCAAATATCACGGTGGCGGACTATCTCACCAAGGCTTGGACAAAATTAGCCCCAATTCATCGCACGAAGAACTGGAAGCTTATGTCAGCGAAACCTTACAGTCGCTGATTGACACAGAACTCTCACAGTACAAACAAAAGGCAGAGAACGCCCGTAAAGAAGCAGAGTCGGCTTTTAGGTCTGATTTTGTGGCGCACTTAAATGATCAGATCAATCAAATTAAGGACTTGATCCGCGAGCTGAACCAACATTTGAAAAATCGACCTTTCCACAAGGAAATGTACGGTTTTGAAATGACTCCTAACCCTGAGTTAAAAGATATTTTGGAGTTAGTAGAAGCGTATACGCGCATTGATCAAGCGAATGTTGGCTCACTGTTTGATATTAGTTACGACCCTGAGAAACCGTACCAGAATGCCCTAGAGAAAATCCACGAGGTACTAAGAAGTGAAGGTGAGAGCAGCTTATTGCAAGATTACCGTAACTTTTACAACTTCGAACTAGTGATCAAAGATCTTAATGGGAATCGTAAGACGACATTGACACAGCGTATTAAAACCGGTTCTGGGGGTGAGCACCAAGTACCTTTCTATGTGGCTATGGCGGCGGCACTTGCCGCTTCTTACCGCCTTAAAGAAGGGCCTGAGGGACGGGCTGTCGGAGGCATGAGTTTATCAGTGTTTGATGAGGCATTTAACAAGCTCGACTCGGAAAATACTATGACCTCTCTCGGCTTTATGACGGACTTAGGTTTGCAGACAATCATAGCGGCACCGGATGAAAAATATTCATTGCTGTCATCTTGCATGGATACGATCATCAATGTCTGTCGTGATGGACGCGTGGTTGACATCGATGTTGAATTTCCAACACTTAAAGCCAAGAAACTCTTAAACTCAGATAACCCAAAATTATTGCAAGCAAAGCAGGAGCTAGCTGAGAAAGTACTGGAGCCTGCGCTTTTATAGAGTTGAATAAAGCGCAACTCAAATCTTCAAAGGGTTTGATTTTTCCTCTTTTGGGGAAGTTTTGCCCAAAAACTAATCAAAACACCCCGCTGTAGAGGGGGGAGAAGGTAGCGAGCGAAAACAAGGCAAGTAAAAAACCGGCGATACAGCGTAGTCAGTGAAACCCTCTTTTTGAGTCTTATTGTTATAGAAGTGTATGTTGAGCCGGTTCTTACAAGCTTATTGTTGAACTCAGTAGTATTGGACAACCTCTTTACGAAGTGAGGGCGAGCCTAATCGAGTAGGTTTGCCCGCGGATCTTTATCAAAAGGCCTTTGGATAACGGCGCAAGCGAGATGAAATGAGTAATATGACGGATAAATATTGCTGTTAGTGCATCGCTCTTTTGAGGTGTTACTGATCGCCATGAGACTATTGAACCGTTTATGATACCGGATTATCCAGTGCAGTCGTTAATTGAAGGTTACTTTAAAACCTATCGGAACAGTCATGACTCTTATATTTTCAACGGCCATTAAATTCTTTTTTCTGTTTGCTCCTTTCTTTGTGGTTTCAATGTTTTTGTCTCTAACAAAACATGAAACAGCGAAAGGGCGGGCCAACATTGCCAATCGAGCAGTATTATCGGCCTTTTTAATCAGCTTAGTGTTGATGTTTTTTGGTGATACTTTATTTGCTATTTTAGGTATTACACTCGATGCTTTTCGCATTGGTGCAGGTACGCTGCTGTTTTTGTCGGCAGTCAGTCTTGTC
>Ga0105359_10004691_pt1 | contig 10866 bp, 9 predicted proteins | sample GOMGulsemesocosm_6_FD_83659 | JGI IMG/M metagenome (GOLD analysis project Ga0105359, IMG submission 83659) | Methane-oxidizing microbial communities from mesocosms in the Gulf of Mexico - GOM8C Gulf of Mexico | ecosystem: Environmental > Aquatic > Marine > Cold seeps | place: Gulf of Mexico... | reverse complement strand
GATTTACCGCCGAAAGAGCGTTGTAAGACAACAATTAACCTAACCTCAGGTGATGACGCTGTTACCGCCGATGACGAGGCAGAAACGAAAGCGTTAATGGACAAGCGTCGTTGTCAAACTTGTGATACTTCGATGGATGCGTACCTTGTCGATGAAACACGTAAGTTGCATGTTTGTGGTAATAACCCAGCTTGCGAAGGCAACGAAGTAGAGCAGGGCAGCTTTAAAATTAAAGGCTACGATGGCCCATTAATTGAATGTGATCGTTGTAGTAGCGACATGGAACTCAAAAATGGCCGTTTCGGTAAGTACTTTGCCTGTACGAATACCGAAGAGTGTAAAAATACCCGTAAGCTATTAAAGAGTGGCGAAGTTGCACCGCCTAAAGAAGATCCGGTACACCTGCCAGAGTTAGAGTGTGAGAAGAATGAGGCCTATTTTGTGTTGCGTGATGGCGCAGCGGGTATCTTCTTAGCGGCTCATACTTTCCCTAAGGCGCGTGAAACACGTGCGCCACAAGTGAGTGAGTTACATCGTTTTAGGGATCGGATTTCAGAAAAATTCTATTACTTAGCCGATGCGCCACAACAAGATCCCGAAGGCAATCTAGCCATCGTTCGTTACAGCCGTAAGAACAAAGAGCAATATGTAATGACTGAGATCGAAAAGAAGGCCACCGGCTGGACAGCTCATTACGAAGGCGGTAAATGGGTTGAAACACAGAAGGTTAAGCGCGCTGCTAAGAAAAAATAGTTCAACGCGAAACCTCAACCACTAAAAATCCCCAACGTCGCTTGGGGATTTTTATGTTCATGCAGGCACATGGATGTGCTAGGTAGAGCACTGTAGGGAACAAGTGCCGAGATGAACTGTATGCTGCGGTGCCAGGGATGGCAAGGAGCGGCGATGTTCATGCAGGCACATGGCAGATTCTCTGTTCCAGACAAAATCTAAGTACCACCATCCTTGGTAGCACAGACTTTCTGTTCCTGACAAACTCTAAGTACCACCATCCTTGGTGGCAATGTGCTAGTTAGAGCACTGTAGGGAACAAGTGCCGACGACTAAATGGACTTAGACGTTAGAGCGAAGCATGGATGCCCGAGCCGAGATGAACGGTATGCCGCGGTGCCAGCACAGAGTTTTTGTTCCCGACAAACTCTAAGTACTGCCATCCATGGCAGCACAGACTTTTTGTTCCAGACAAAGTCTAAGTACTGCCATCCATGGCAGCAATGGCAAGGAGCGGCGATGTTCATGCGTGCACATGGCAGATTCTCTGTTCCAGACAGAATCTAAGTACCACCGTCCTGGTGGCACAGACTTTCTGTTCCCGACAAAGTCTCAGGACGTGCATCCCGGCTTAGGCATCCTGCGTCGCTCTAACTGCGCCATCCATGGCTTTGCCTGCACGCAATGCCAGAGCCGGGATGAACGGTCATTTTTTCGGTTGCACAATGGATTTACCGTGATTTATTGAGTTTGTATGCTACGCTCATTACAACAATAATGATGGGCCAGAGGCAGGTGTTGATAATATCATGCAGGCTCGCCAACCATCGAAAATAACCCAGCGCGGCATAATCATCAAAAAAGTCTAATGCCTCCATTGCCAATGCGATGCCAATAACGGGCAACAGACAGGAGAGCTCGATGCGTCCTTTATTCCAGATAATGACCACGCAGAAAAACACCGCTAACCCGATGTGCATATGCATTGCATCTTTTGAAAGTGCAAAAAGATCGATCAGCGTAAGTTTTAGGCTTTGGTAATTTGAGGTGTGCATAGGAAAAACTATAGCGAAGAGGCAGTAAATATACAAGGCACTAGAGCGCAGTAAAGCACCTTGTTTATGCGATTACCATTTTTTCTTAGGTTGGAATATGATGTCTAGATCGGTGCTCGATTTCTCGTCGGCCGCCGCTTTTTGGCGGTCAGCTTTGTCCTGACGTACTTTGTCTAGTGATCCTAGCAATATAGATGCTTCTTCGAGGCGTTCACTAACAAAGGTGTCTCCTTCACTATTAATAGCCTTTAGTGTTTTAATCGCTTTCTCAAGGTAGCTCCGAGCAGAGCCAGATTGATTGGCATCTAAAGCGATTTTCGCGCGTTTTATGATCGAGTTAATATTAATCCTGATCTGCATAAGATCTGCACGCTTAATTTCGCTGGCAAACACCTCAGGGTTAATGCGTCCGCGTTTGTGTTCATTGTTGATCACGGCTTTAAGTTTCTTTAGCAGCTGTACCATTTGCAATACTTCACGGTCGTCCCCCGGCAGTTGGAAACTATCGAGTCCCTGCGATTTGAACGAGTTGCCTATTGATTCTATCAGGTTTTGTCGGTCGTTGACCTGTGCGCTAATTGCCCGATCATTATTGATCTGTTGGATAGCTTTATGGGTTTCGAGAATACGGTTATGTAGGATTAACATTAACCCTTTGGTGACAGGAATATTGGTAATACGACCAAGTAGGTTTTCAGTGTCATCAATGGTCAGAGTCATGCGAGCAACTTCCGCGCGCTTATCCGATTCAACTTTACTATTTTTTTGCTGCATTACGGTTACTACAATCAGAAGTAAAACCAAAATGCCGACGCCTGCAATGATGAGGATTGTCATGTTAATGGATGTCCATTGTATAAATTAAGGAAGTTGAACCACAAAAGAGCTGCCGCCCATTGGGCTCGTATTAGAGAGATCCAACCTGCCGTAGCGCCCTCTATTTTCATGCGATAACACAATCAATTTTGAAAATAATAAACCAATACCAATGCGCCCATAATCTGCGACTAAGCTGTTAATTGGCGCGGTTGCGGCGCTTAACATCTGTTCGGGGTAACCCTGAGAATCATCGTCAATCACGATGTTGAGATAACCATCTTTTATAAAGGCTGAAATGTTTATCGCTTCCTTACTATAGCGAATTGCGTTGCTCAGTACATCGTCAATCAAATAGGCAATAAGGTCTACATCCATGCCCCAGGTCAAATCTGGCTTAACCGTCATACTAATGTTGATATTCTTACTCTGTGTATATAAATCGTTTTGACAGATCACCGACTCGAGCACATCTTCAACGAGTTGTTCAGTCACGTTAATCATGAGTTTGTCTTGATCGAGATTATAGAGTGCCATCAGCTGGGTTAGGCCGCCATTGAGCCGTTGAACCTGATAATTAATGTCAGCCACTTCATCGTTGGTCAGTACTTTGTCTTGGGAGTCTTGAGTCGACAAGCCTTGCAATGATTGGAACATGATGGTTAGTGAATTACGCATATCATAAGCAACGGCTGATAAAACCTTGGTATAGTTGATTTTACTCTGTTCAAGTTCATTCATAAATAAGTCTTATAAAAGGGTGTCTTAGGCGTGTATAAAACTATAATAACGCTTGTAAGGGCTAAAAAGCTAGTGCTGGTTTCTGAGAAATTGGTTATTGCTTATTTGTGGCGGAATCTCGCACAATTAGTGCTTTTATTTATTACTAAATTGTAGTATATTTCATTTTGTTATAACAAAATGAAATAACCAGTAACAGTGAAGTAACCAAGCATTAACAATATATAGGCATCCGACCCATGAAACTACAACAACTAAGATACATCGTCGAAGTGAACAACAATAATCTTAATGTTTCAGCGACCGCAGAGAGCTTATTCACCTCGCAGCCAGGGATTAGTAAACAAGTAAGGATGCTTGAAGATGAGTTAGGAATTCAAATTTTTGGTCGAAGCGGCAAGCACCTCACCCATGTGACTAAACCCGGCCAAGAAATTATTAATATTGCCAATGATATTCTTTCCAAGGTTGAGAGTATTAAGGCGGTTGCTTATGAGCATACTAAACCCGATCAGGGGGCGTTAAATATTGCGACGACTCACACGCAAGCACGTTATGCTTTGCCCAACGTAATTAGCAAGTTCATTAAACACTATCCCAAGGTGTCTTTGCATATGCACCAAGGCACACCGGCGCAGATCAGCGAGATGGCGATTAAGGGAGAAGCGGATTTCGCGATTGCTACCGAATCGATGCATTACTATAATGACCTGATTATGCTGCCTTGTTATCATTGGGGGCGCTCAGTGGTGGTTAATCCTGACCATCCATTGGCACAGATAAGTAAGACTCGTCAACTAACCATGGAAGACATCGCCAGTTATCCATTGGTGACGTATGTCTTTGGCTTCCAGAATAAGTCTGATTTAGAGGTCGCGTTTAATAAAGCGGGATTAGATCCTAATGTGGTCTTTACCGCAACTAGCGCAGATGTGCTAAAGACTTATGTCAGACTCGGACTAGGGGTTGGCGTCTTGGCCTCAATGGCCATTGAAAAAGACACCGATAGTGATCTGGTGGCCATCGATGTTAATCACCTCTTTGGTTATGCAACGACTAAAATAGGCTTTAGAAAAGGCACCTTTTTAAGAAGCTACATGTATGATTTCATTGAAGAATTTGCGCCGCACTTGACCAAAAATTTAGTCTCGCAAGCAAGTACCCTCAAAGAGCATGAACAGGTGGAGAAATTGTTCGCCGATATCCAGCTGCCGATCCGCTAGCAAGGTAGTATTATGCAACGAGCACCAATCTTGCTGTGGCCACTCGTTGCATACGTACTCATGCTAACATTCGACAATATTAACGGCTAGACCGCCGCGCGCAGTTTCCTTATATTTACTCTTCATGTCGTTACCAGTATCCCACATAGTCTTGATCACCTTATCAAGGCTGACTTTATGGTTACCATCGCCGCGCAAGGCGAGTCGTGAAGCGTTGATTGCTTTAACTGCGCCCATCGCATTTCGCTCGATACAAGGTACCTGAACTAAACCACCAACCGGATCGCAGGTAAGCCCTAAATTATGCTCCATACCAATCTCTGCAGCATTTTCTACTTTTTCTGGGGTGCCGCCCATGATTTCGGTAAGTGCTGCAGCAGCCATTGAACAGGCAACGCCCACCTCACCTTGACACCCAACCTCGGCACCTGAAATTGACGCGTTTTTCTTGTACAGAATACCAATTGCCGCGGCACTAAGTAGATAACGCACCGCAATCTCTTGGGTTACCGGTTCGATAAACTTATCGTAATAACATAACACGGCTGGCAAGATACCCGCCGCGCCGTTGGTTGGCGCTGTCACGACTTGTCCGCCAGCGGCATTTTCTTCATTAACCGACATCGCAAATAGATTAACCCAATCGATTGCGGCCAATGGATCGGCGTTGGTTGCGCCCTCGGCTTTTAGACGGCGGTGTAAGGAGGCCGCGCGGCGACGTAACTTTAAACCGCCGGGTAAGATGCCTTCACGCTTAATGCCGCGCTCAATACAGGCTTGCATCGTATGCCAAATACCCATCAATTTTTCGGTGATTTGTGTTTCACTGCGAAGCTGTTTTTCGTTCTCCATCATCAGGGCGGAGATACTTAGGCCATTGTCTAAACACAGTTGCATCAGTTCTTGAGCGCTATCAAATTTGAATTTGGCGGTGTCAGGTGCGACGCCTTTAGCTTTTAATTTAGCCATTTCATCGTCATCGACAATGAATCCCCCACCAATTGAATAGTAGATTTTACTATATAGCAGTGTGTCTTTTTCGTAGGCGAACATTTCCATGGCATTGGCATGGATTGGCAGACTCTTACGGCGATGGAATACAATGGCATTCTTGTTGGGAAATAAACTAGGCTGTTGCCCGAGTAAATTTATCGTCTGTGATTTGTCAACTTGCGCTAAAAAATCGTCAATTATCTCGGGGTCGATACTCTCTGGTTCGAAACCACCTAACCCCAATATGACAGCCTTGCCAGTGCCGTGACCGATCCCCGTTTGACCAAGAGAGCCGTATAGTTGAGTGGTTACGCGGCTAGTCTTAGTCAAAATTTCTTGCTCTTCGAGGTCTTTGACAAAGCGAAAAGCGGCGCGCATTGGGCCAACCGTATGGGAACTCGATGGGCCAATACCGATGCTGAACATATCAAATACACTAATCATTTTTTTCTCATTTTTTTGTAAGGTAATGCATGAGCGCAATGTTACACTAGCGAGATAGTTAGCCCAACAAGATTGTATAAAATTCTTGAGGGGCTTCAATGTATTAAAATAATTACAACTTTATAGGAGCGCCACTTGGGGCCATTAATGCTAGATGTAGCAGGGTTAACCCTGTCGGCAAACGAAAAACAACAATTAGCCAATCCGTTGGTGGGTGGCTTAATCTTATTTAGCCGTAACTTTGACAGTATAGAACAATTATCTACGCTGATTAAGCAAATTCGCACTGCTGCGAGCCACTCTCTGATCATTGCGGTGGATCATGAAGGGGGTAGGGTTCAACGTTTTATCAACGGTTTTAGTCACTTACCAGCGATGGGTAAAATATTACCTTATTGCAAAGGTGACCTGACTTTAGCCAAACGCCACTGCCTAGATCTAGGTTGGTTAATGGCGAGTGAGTTGTTGGCACTAGATATCGATATTAGTTTTGCGCCAGTACTGGATTTGGACATTTGTTCAACGGTGATTGGTGACCGTGCCTTTAGCGACGACCCGGTTATTGTCAGTGCATTGGGCGGCGCGTTTATTAGCGGCATGGGCGAAGCGGGCATGGCATGTACTGGTAAGCACTTTCCTGGGCATGGCAGTGTGGCAGCAGACTCACATATCGATATCCCAATTGACCACAGAGAGGCTAATGCCATTGCTAGCATCGATCAATGGGTATTTGATTCATTGATTGGTCAAGACAAGATCGAAGCGTTAATGCCAGCCCATGTTATTTACCCGGCATTTTGTGATAAACCCGCAGGCTTTTCTCGTTTCTGGCTCCAGACGGTATTGCGTGAAAAATTAGGCTATGATGGCGTGCTCTTTAGTGATGATTTAGGCATGGAAGGGGCGAGTGTCGCAGGCGATTTTCCTCAGCGCACCCTAGCGGCACTCAGTGCTGGCTGTGATATGGTGCTGGTGTGTAATAATCAGTCAGGCGCGCAGCAAGTACTCGATTATTTACAGCGCGATTATCTTAATATTATGAGCGAGGAGCAGATAACAAAATCGACTCAGCGCTTAGAGACCATGCTGGCTAAAGCCCAGCCGCCAAAAAATCTGCGAGCAAGCTCACGTTGGATAGCGGCTAATGCGTTGGCTCAGGCAATCTCGGCCACATAATTGGTATCATATTTGCGCAACAAAAAAGGGTTGATGCCAGCGCATCAACCCTTTTTAAATAGACCTATGTATTAGGAGCTAATCTTCGTGACATCAACAAAGAGCTTTAACATCTGCCCCGGCTGAATATATTTTTTATTGTGCAGCGCGTTCCAACGCTTAACATCCTTTATTTTAAGCTTAAACTTCTGCGCTATTCGAGCGACAGAATCGCCACGGCGCACTTTATAATTGATCTTGCGGGTGACGTTGTTGGCGCTGCCTTTGCTGTTGTTTTGATCATCTTTTTGCCAAATGACCAATGACTGTCCCAGCCTCAGTGTATCTGTGGGTGCCATGCCATTCCATTTTGCAATGCTGCGATGAGCGACTTTATATTTACGCGCAATATCCCATAAATTATCACCCGACTGCACAAGATGGAGCGTCTTAATCCCCTGGCGTTTTCGATTTTGTTTAGTGGCTAAACGTAGATCGCTAGATAATTTATAATCACTAAGCTTGGTTGAGGCCACCGGAATGAGTAAGAATTTACCGGCGCGAATATTATTGCCTGCAATGTCATTAACCTGGCGAATAATATTAGGGCTGGTTTTATGACGCTGGGCAATAAGGCCTAGACTATCGCCGCTGCGAATTTTATAGCGTACCCAGGTTAATAGTTCTCGCTTGCTGGTATTAGCCAATGCATGGTTGAATGTGTCGACTTGGCTATGGGGCAACATCAATCGGTGTTGGCCATCGGGATCGGTGGCCCAACGGTTAAAGCCAGGGTTGAGTCGGTAGAGTTGTTCTAGCTCAATATCCGCTAGCTTTGCCGCCAGCGCCAAGTCGATTTGACTTCGCGTATTAACGCTAACAATTTGCACACTGTTGGCAATTGGCGGCCACACCACACCATATTGCTTAGGCGTCGCCAGTAACTTCGATAACGCCAGTAGTTTTGGTACATAACTGCGCGTCTCTCGTGGTAAAGACAGCGACCAAAAATCAATCGGTTTTCCAGCTTTACGATTACGAACAATGGCGCGGCGAACACGTCCTACGCCCGAGTTATACGCGGCCAAAGCATGTAACCAATCCCCTTTGAAATATTTATGTAGGTATTGAAGATAATCTAAGGCGGCATGCGTAGAGGCGTAAATGTCGCGGCGTCCGTCATACCACCAATTTTGGCGCAGGCCGAAGCGTTTACCAGTGCCTGAAATAATTTGCCACATACCTGAGGCTTGGCCGTGTGAATAAGCAAAGGGATCGAAAGCGCTCTCGACAATAGGCAACATCGCAATTTCTAGCGGCATACCACGTTTTTCAATCTCTTGGACAATGAAATGCAAATACGGCTGAGCGCGCTTAGACACGCGCTTAATATAATTAGGATGGCGCTTATACCAATTTAACTGCGCGGTAATCTTAGCATTGCCAGGATGGTCTAACGATAATTGCATCCGAACCCGTTCCCACACATCGTCAACTTGCTGTGGCGTGGCAGGTAAGGGCGCAATGATGGTCGGTAAGGGGGTTGCTACGATTTCTATCACAGCGGGTGAGACTACCGTCTGCGTGACGTTAGGCGTCGCTGGCTTGGGGGAAGATTGACAGCCAATCAACGTCAGCGCGAGCAATGTGAGTAGGGGGTAATTCAATTTTTTTGGCAAAACAACAAACCTTTAACATAATATGCTCGACATTATAACCGATTGCCAAGGCGCATGGAAATACCCAGTTTAATCACTGGGCTAAGCAGTTAAAAATTATCCTTCCACAACCTAAGACCAGCGAAGCGTTGACTGAGGGTGGTTGCTAATTCTTGCTGATGAAAGTTTGCAATAGCTTGAGCGATTGCCGATTCGTTAAGACGTAAGAATGGATTAGTGGCTAATTCCTGAGCAATGGTCGATGGTATTGTCGCTAGTCCTTGTGAGCGCAGCTCGGTTGCTGCGCAAATACGTTGCGCTACGCTTGCACATTGCGGTGACACTGCGCGGGCGAACGCAAGATTGGCTAAGGTATATTCGTGGGCGCAATATACCTTGGTTGCGGGCGGCAACATTGCCAATTTGGCCAATGAGTGCTGGAACTGCTGGGCATCCCCTTCAAACATGCGCCCGCAGCCAGCGGCAAATAACGTGTCGCCACAAAACAGACTGGTCGGGGTGACGTAGGCGATATGGCCCAGCGTATGGCCCGGCACAGCTAACACCGAGACAGGTATGTCAAAGGTGTTTAGCCGGATAATATCACCCTCGTCTAGGGGATGAGTCACCACATCCTGTGCCTCAATACAGGGACCATAAACCGCGATGTCTTGCTCGAAATGCTTGAGCAAGGAGGTAACCCCCCCCGTATGGTCGGGATGATGGTGGGTAATAAGTATCGCTTCAAGGACCAAGCCATGACGCTTAATGGTGTTAATCACCGGTTTTGCATCGCCAGGGTCAACCACCACGCAGGTGTTGGTTAATGAATTTTTGATTAACCAAATGTAATTGTCGCTAAAGGCGTTGATTGCTTCGACTTGATAAGGTTGAGTAGACATCAGTTTGTCCCCTTTAATCGAGAATGACGGTTTTGTGATTATGCACGATAACACGGCCTTCAAGATGCAGCTGTAGACCCCGTGCGAGCACCAGTTTTTCAACATCTTTGCCAAGGCGCACCATATCTTCGGGTTGCATGCGATGGCTGATCCGCGCGACGTCTTGATCGATGATTGGGCCCTCGTCAAGGTCACAAGTGACATAATGGCAGGTGGCGCCAATGAGTTTTACCCCACGCTCAAACGCCTGATGATAAGGTTTTGCGCCAGCAAATGAGGGCAAGAAACTATGATGGATATTGATTATTCTTCCTGCATATTGCTCACATACTGCCGGCGGTAAAATTTGCATATAACGCGCTAGCACGATCGTTTGCGCCTGATGCTTAGCAATTATCTCGCTGACTTTAGCAAAATGAGCGGCTTTGTCATCGCCAACGGGCACATGATAAAACGCAATACCATGCCATTCTACTAGCGCTCTGAGATCTTCATGGTTTGAGATCACACAGGGGATATCACAATCTAAATCACCACTATGCCAACGGTTTAATATGTCAGCGACACAATGAGATTGCTTGGAACACATCAGCACCACGCGATTTTTTACCGTAGAGTCGCTGATATGCCATTGCATATCCAAATTTTTGGCGATCGGAGCGAAGGCTTCTCTAAAAGTTGCTAGCCCAAATGGTAATGAACTGGCGGTGATTTCATGACGCATGAAAAACCATTGACTCTGGGTGTCGGTATGATGGTTTGCTTCGAGGATTGAACCGTTATATTGCGCGATAAACTGACTAACCTTTGCGACGATACCCTGTTGATCTGGGCAGGACATAACGAGGCGATAAACTTGTTCCATGGTGTATTTCTAATGATAAAAGGCTAATCCTTTGACCCTACCATAAACATAATAGCAATTGTTAGCCCAGACCCTACAGATTGTTAAACTATTTTAGTAAATTTGTGAAGTGGCTGTTTTTTTTATAAGCTAGGAGTCGCCGCAGGGCGATAATCATTGTTGCAATAAGCTTGGTTGAGCGCTAATGAGCAAAGAAATTAGAGACCAATTACAGTTGTTTTCCGTCGATAGTCCTTGCATTGGGGTGTGTGAGGTCAATAATCGTGGCTATTGCAAAGGTTG
>Ga0105359_10004683_pt1 | contig 10874 bp, 9 predicted proteins | sample GOMGulsemesocosm_6_FD_83659 | JGI IMG/M metagenome (GOLD analysis project Ga0105359, IMG submission 83659) | Methane-oxidizing microbial communities from mesocosms in the Gulf of Mexico - GOM8C Gulf of Mexico | ecosystem: Environmental > Aquatic > Marine > Cold seeps | place: Gulf of Mexico... | reverse complement strand
GTTTATATCGATGATGCGACCAGTCAGATCATGAGTCTGAGATTTACTAATGCAGAAACCACGCTTGATTACATGGCCATAACGCGTGAATATATAATGCAATATGGCAAGCCGACCGCGTTTTATTCAGACAAACACTCCGTATCTAAAGTTAATAATCGGGATGCTAAAACGGCTAAAATAACGCAGTTTGGACGGGCTCTAAAAGACCTAAACATAGAACTACTCTGTGCTAATAGCTCTCAGGCTAAAGGCCGTGTTGAACGTGCTAACAAAACATTACAGGACAGATTAATTAAGGAAATGCGTCTGGATGGTATCGATAATATTGAAGACGCTAATATATGGTTACCAAAATTCATCTCTGACTTTAATCGCCGATTTGCAAAACCCCCGCTCTACGCCAAAAATATGCATAGGCCGGTTACAGAACAACCCTATGAATTAGATGACATTTTCTCTTGGCATGAACAACGTAAATTATCTAAGTCGTTAACATTACAGTACGATAAAATTCTCTATATGATTGAATCATCAGAAGAAAATGATAGATTAGTGCATGAAACGGTTAAGGTTTTAGATTACCCTGATGGCACAATTGCGATCCATTATGGAAATCGCACGTTAAAATACCAGATATTTGATAAGCTCAAAAAGGTAAATCAAGGTCAGGTGGTTGATAATAAACGACTTGGCGCAGTGCTAAAACTAGCTCAAACTGAACAGCGAATATTAGAGATGGAAGATAAACGTTCACGCAGTAAAAAAGCACCTAAACGTTCAGCTCAAAAACGAGCTATTGAACAACTTAGAGCTATAAATCCAGTGCTAGTTAACCCCGATGATTTCAAGCCTAGCTCCTCAAGGCGGTGATTGATAAATTGATTTGTCGCTGTTTGTTTCTTATCTTTAATAATACAAAAGCGACATTTCTATCGGTGAGAACACATGACATTTTAAATGGGGTTTAACAAGTCATGTAGGTCATGTAGGTCCCAGTTAGAGATGTCAGGCATGTTTTCTGTGCACTGGTGACTCACAAAAGCGGTGGATAACTAGATTATGTATTATTGTAGCCGGTACGTGCTTGAAATAACTATTGGCGGGAGTTAGTTCGCTAGATTTTACGTAGCGAACCATAATCTTATTCTGAACCTTACATAACATGCGTGTTCGCAGTGGTTTTTCGCCTCTTAGTTTGTGGCCGAATTTGCTACATCACTATAATTTGGCGTTCAGATTTATCCCAATAAGGTTGATTTCCAAACCACTCAGAAAAATAATCGATAAACGCTCGCACCTTAGGGGCTAATAATCGTGAGCTTGGATATACGGCCCAAATATCTGCATCAGAAACTAATGGGTAATCTGTTAGCACTTGAACTAGCTTCCCTTGTTCTAATAACTGATACACGCTCCAGGTGGAGTTAATCGCCAAGCCAATTCCTGCACTGCAAGCATCTCGCATGGCTTCACCGTTATCGATACGCAATCGGCCTGGGGGTTTAATATTTCTTCGTCCTTGTGGAGTATCAAATATCCAACCTTCTAATCCCATTAAGTTAATACACTGATGATGTTTTAATTCGTCTGGAGTTTTAGGTGTTCCATATTCCGCGAGGTAGGCCGGTGAGGCGCAGACGATGCGATTATCCGTCGCTAGCTTGCGGGCAATTAAACTGGAGTCTTTCAGTTGTGCGTTACGAATAGCAATATCAAACCCACCTTCAACCAAATCAACGATGTTATCTGATAGTCGCAAGTCGAGGGTTAATTCTGGGTGGCGCTTAAAAAAATCTGCTAAAGCGGGTAGTAAATGCATACGCCCAAAGGATGCTGGGGCAGTGACTCGCAGCGTTCCCCGAATTGAGGCTTCTCCGGCACCCACCGCTGCGCAAGCTGCATCAACGCTAGATAGCACATCTTCTGCGTGGGGAAGAAAAGCTTTTCCTTCTTCGGTTAAAGAAACTTTACGCGTGGTGCGATGTAATAAGCGCACGCCTAAGGTTTGCTCCAGTTTATTGATATGAGCACTGGCCACTGCAGGTGATATGCCCAGTTCTTGCCCAGCTTGGCTGATGTTGTGGGTCATTGCTAAGCGTACAAATAGTTTTAGATGGTCAATGTTCATTATTTATTATCAACGTTTTCTATAAAGTGATTATTTATTTATCGCTATTATCAATTATTAGCTTATAGCATATTCTTAAATTCATCAAATAACTAAAGATGAAATACGGAACTAAATCATGACATATTTTTCAGTACTTGCTGTTACTCCAACCAACAAAGATTGGATCCCTGATTACCTAGAACCTGCTAACCGCTTAGTCGCCAAACACGGTGGCAGTTATTTAGCGAGAACCAGCAGTCACGAGCGTTTAGAAGGTCAAAGTGAGGATGCCGCTTTACGCATCATTATTCAGTGGCCTTCAAAAGAAGCGGTACTTGCTTTTATGAGCGACCCTGAATATGTCCCGCATTTAAAAGCACGTACAGCAGGTTCTGTTAGCCATCATTTTCTAATTGAAGGTAAGGACGACCTAGTCTAATAACGATATGAAAGCGAATACACAGATCAACAATCCAAATAACCGTCAGCCGCAATTTGCCGATATCAATGTAGGTTATAAGCGCACGTTTAAACTTGGCAAGCTGTCCATTGGCTTAGTCGTGCCTTTAGCTAATTATGCAACTAGCCCAGTAGCGGATATGTCGAAACAAATCGAGCGCATTCAGCTGGCTGATTCTCTCGGTTTTCCGCCGTATGGCTACGTGACGTACCGTTTAACGTACCGTCATTTGGTGATGCAGGCCAGGTGTTTGATCCGTTTGTCTACTTAGGTGTATTGGCAACACAAACAAAAAATATTGCATTGGGTTTAAGCAGTATCGTATTGCCCATTCGCCACCCTGCTCACGTTGCCAAAGCCGCAGCTAGTTCAGATGTGTTATCCGGCGGGCGCTTAATTCTGGGGGTGGCGTCTGGTGATCGCCTTGAAGAATACCCAGCCCTGAACCTCAACTTTAATGATCGTGGTAAACGCTTTAGAGAAAGCGTGGATTACATTAAACACATGTGGCAACACAATCCGTCTTTCGATAATGACTACGGCCACAGTCAGGGGCAAATGGATTTTCTGCCCAAGCCTTATAGCGGAAAACTACCGTTATTCATTACCGGTGGCAGTAAGCAAAGTCCGGAGTGGATTGCAAACAATGGCGATGGCTGGATGCTTTACCCACGCAATATCGCGGAACAGGCTCCGATTGTTCATGGTTGGCATGAACGATTAATAGCGACTAATCGTGGGCCACAACATATTCACTTAGGCTTTAGATGTGGAGTCAAGTACTTACACCATCACCTGACGTCATTAGAAAAAATTGGTGTCAATCATGTGGCTTTGAATCTACGCTTTAATCAAGCTGACATGGAATCTACATTACAACGCTTGGCTAACGAACTCTTGCCCAGCTTTTCATAATCGATACACTCATTTTTCACTTAAGGATTTCCCATGAGCAAAATTATTTTAATAACTGGTTCTACCGATGGCATTGGTTATGAAACGGCAAAAATCTTGGTTGAACAAGGGCACCATGTGTTATTGCATGGACGCAACCAAGATAAATTAGACAAGGTAAGCGCAGAGCTTATGCAATTGGCCACTAATACCGGCGCGCGAGTGGAGAGTTATCGTGCAGACTTATCAAATTTAAAAGAAGTAACAGTACTGGCATCCGGCATCTTAGCCAAGCACAGCGAGTTAGATGTACTGATTAATAACGCCGGCATTTTTAAAACCGAACAACCGATCACCTCAAGTGGGCTCGACGTACGTTTTGTGGTAAATACTTTAGCGCCTTATTTGTTAACACAATCACTATTAGCCATTATGGATAATAGTGCCCGTATAGTGAATTTATCATCTGCTGCACAAGCCCCGATAGATTTAAACGCCCTAGCCGGTAGTATCCAACTACAAGATCATTTTTCCGCTTATGCACAAAGTAAACTTGCCATTACTATTTGGTCGCAAGCATTAGCCAAAGAGTTACAAAAGCAAGAACGACAAGATAAAGGGCCAATGGTGGTGGCAGTTAATCCTGGTTCAATGCTCGCCAGCAAAATGGTAAAAGAAGGTTTTGGCATGGCAGGTAACGATATTCGTATTGGCGCAGATATTTTATTACGCGCAGCGCTTGCTGACGAATTTGCACAAGCTAGTGGTCAGTATTTTGATAATGATTCAGGACAATTTTCATTGCCTCACCCTGATGCACAGCACCCAGAAAAAACGGAAAGCCTAATGCAAGCAATTAAAAATGTATTAGCCGATCAGCTTAGTAAAAGCTAGACGGTTGAAGCGCTTGATGGGTCACTATTAGTGACCTCTAATGCAAACCACGATGGTTTTTCACTACCTCATAGGATTATATAGATAATCTATAAACTGTTTCTGTTTTAACCCTGTTTATATATTTTTTATATACTTTATATTAGGTATCAATTAACTACCTCCCAGGAGAATTCCAATGAAAGCAATGATACTCAATGAATATGGCAATAACGCACAATTTCAACTAACTGAACTGTCACAACCATCAGCGATTGCTGGGCATGTTGTGGTGCGAGTAGCCGCGACCAGCGTTAATACCGTCGATACTATGATTCGCCAGATGGGAACAGATCTACCGCTTTCCCCAGCGCTACCAGCCGTATTGGGAATGGACTTTGCCGGCACCATTGAATCAGTTGGTGAAGGTGTAACGGCGTTCAACGTCGGTGATGAAGTATTTGGTTGTGCTGGCGGCTTAGCTGATTTACAGGGTTCGTTAGCAGAATTCATGCTTGCTGATGAAAAGTTAATCGCGCATAAACCTAAATCTTTATCTATGAAAGAATCTGCGGCGTTACCACTGGTTGGTATAACGGCTTATGAAGGCTTGCAGCGTGCTGGTATTAGCCAAGCTAAAGGTAAAAAAGTATTAGTGCACGGCGGTGCTGGTGGCGTTGGCCATGTCGCATTACAGCTAGCCAAATATTTTGGTGCTGATGTTTATGCTACTGGTAGCAAAGATAAACAACTCTCGTTAATTGAAAAACTCGGTGCGACTGCAATTAACTATCGCACTGAAACTGTTGCAGATTATATTGAGCAGCATACTGAAGGCGCAGGTTTTGATTTAGTATTTGATTCAGTGGGTGGTGAAAATATTGCTAACTCGTTTGAAGCGGCGGCATTAAATGCACAAATAGCGACAACGGTTTCCATGGTCGAAATGGATTTAACCGTGGCACACTTTAAAGGCTTGTCTTTGCATGTGGTATTTATGCTAATTCCAATGCTGCATAACCATAAGCGTGAACAACATAATGAAATTTTGACTGCACTTGCTGATATTGCCGATCAAGGAAAGCTACAAGCCGTTGTTGATGAGCAATCCTTTGGCCTGAATGATGTCGGTCAAGCCTATGAGCGTCTAGCCAGTGGTCAAACCATGGGTAAGGTTGTTGTAGAGATTTAGTCGTAAAAATAAAGTATTAAAATAGCATTAAGTAGATGTAGGGTCAGCAATGACCTTGCTCTATTTATTGTTTTTTGAATGCTCCAACGTTGTGATAAACACCGCTGATGATTATAAGTTGCAAGAAGCGAGCATAAGAATTTTTGAGGGTGATTTTGTATAATTGACAGATTTGCAAACTGCATCACAAAAACTAATTCCTCAATCTGCATGGGTAACCCTACTAGAACGTCAAGCTCTAAACTTGAGTGTTCGATCACACAAACCACTGAATCAAATTGTTCAAATACTCGATCTTCATCACTAAAGTGCCGTACAATAATGCCAATACATTATTGTATTTTATTTTATATATAGTTCAATAATCGACTTTTTCTGTATCTTTATAAGGGTATTATGCATTTTTTCAAAAATCAGAAAATTGGTACCAAGATTCTAGGGTTGGTATCTCTGCTACTTGTGCTTATGAGCAGCATCGCTGGCTTTGGTATTAGCAAACTGAGCCTTATTGGTAATGAATTGAAAGGTATCGCAAACGAAGGTATGCCATTGATAGAGCTGACCAGTGATATCACCATTAAGCAATTGGAATCAGCACTGCTCCTTGAGCGTGCTTTGAGAAATGCAGGTATCAAGGACAGTCATGATGCGAATGCCATTAACAAATTAAAGGCCGAGTTCCACAAATTAAGCCAGAGTGTGGATGACGAGATAATCCAAGCAGAAGCCTTGCTTACCAAGGCTATCGAGGATGCGCCAACGCCAGAGTTACGTGCTGTTGAAGAAAAACTAAAGAAAACACTCAACATGCTGAAGAATAAACATGAGAGTTATGAAAAGCAAGTTTTCCAACTGTTAGAGCTGGTCGGTGAAGGACGTTTGGATGAGGCGTCTGCGGTGGTCAATACTCTCGAAGTGGAGCAACAAAAACTCGATCAGGAGCTGGAGCAATTTCTTATTGCGGTGGAGAAAATGACAGATCAAGCCTTGGAGATTGTCAAACATGAGGAGGAATCTGCTCTATATGGCATGTTGGGCATCACGCTTAGTGCAATATTGATAGGCTTAACCCTTGGCTATTTCTTTACTATCAGTATCACTCGACCGATCAAAGCTGCCGTTGATGCATCAAACCGAATGGCAGAGGGCGACCTCAGTATTGAGGTCAAGTCTGACAACAATGACGAGATGGGGCAATTGCTAAATACAATGGGCAATATGGCCCAAAGATTACAGGATATGATCCGAAAAGTACTCTCATCTTCTGCTCAGATAGCAGCTTCTGCAGAAGAGATGTCCGTTGTCACCGAACAAAACAACCAAGCGATCTATCACCAACAATCGAGTACAGAGCAGGTGGCAATTGCTATGAATGAAATGGCAACCACTGTACAGGATGTAGCCAGTCACACCACCAGTGTAGCCCAGGCTACCCAACAAGCGAATACTGAAGCTAATAATGGCGCTGAAATTGTACGGAATAATCAGCAATCAATTACCCAATTGGTTTCAAAGGTTGTACTTGCCTCTGAAAAAATGGACGAGCTGAAAGAGGATAGCAATAACATTGGCAACATTGTAAATGTGATTAATAACGTTGCAGATCAAACGAACTTATTGGCACTCAATGCCGCAATTGAAGCTGCCCGAGCTGGAGAGCAAGGGCGTGGTTTTGCGGTGGTGGCAGATGAAGTCCGCACCCTCTCCCAGCGGACTCAAGAGGCTACTAAAGATATACAGAAACTCATTGAGCGATTACAGCAAGGTGCATTATCGGCGGTGGAAGTGATGGATGAAAGTCGCATTCAAGTGGAAGTAAGTGCCGAAAGCGCAATGGTGGCAGGGCAGTCGCTAGGCACAATCACTGAAGCGGTGGAAACCATTAATGATATGAGTACTCAAATTGCCACAGCTAGTGAACAGCAATCTATTGTTGCTGAAGATATTAACCAAAATGTGGTAAATATCAGTCAATCAGGCAAAGAGGTATTAGACGGTTCTCAGCAGTCGGTAGTATCTAGCGAAAAACTTGCGAAACTTGCCGCAGAGTTAGAAATATTGATGGGTCAATTCAGGCTGGCTGATGATAACTATCATACCTCACGCTCAGGACTGTAAGTGTGACGGCGTTACATCTAAATTTTGTTGGGGTGTTTGGTGGCCGTCAGCTACGCGCCTAAAATAATTATTGGTGGGAGTTGGGAGTTAGTTCGCTAGATTTCACCTAGCGAACCATTACTAGACTCTGATCTTACATACACATGCGTTATGCGCAAATTAGTCAGGTTGGAAACAGTTAATAAACTTGCTCTAAGCCATATTTGGATAAAATGGCTTAGAGCTTAAGCTTCAAATGATACGGTGCGCATTACGTTAAGTATGGGGACATTAAAATTAAGGATGGGCAATAAGATACGCTACGACTAACTTACAACAATGAATAACATGTAAATTTTCGTTGCCATTTTACACAACGGTTCTCATCACGTTTCTCGTATTGACTAATAGCTAGTGACAGATCAAGAGTTAAATTACTGTCATTGTCATTCCCTATAGCGGTTAAATACATAGTATACCAAGCCGTAATGCCACCTTGAGGTGGTGTCTCAAAGCGAGGAAACTCAACCTCACTATCAGTTCCGCTTAACCAGTCATTTGGAAGTTCAGGAGCCAATACCAGTGCACGCGCTAATCCAACAAAATCAGCAGAATTACTTGCCAGGGCGTTTAGCGATTGCCCACGGGTTTTAAAGCCGCCTGTAACAACTAAAGGTATATTCGTTAAATGCTTTGCTTTTTTTGCAAAATCGATAAAATAAGGGCCTTTAGTAGAACTATCTGAACTCGATATTGCTCCTGGGAAATATGATCCGCCACTCAACTCTATCAAATCAATTGACGTTTTATCGAGAATCCCAATTGCTTCCAACGCATCTTCTTGTGTTAATCCACCTTCTAATTGATCTGACGAGTTAATCTTAATTCCGATAGGAAATGAAGCGCCAACGACACTTCGTACTTTAGCAATAATCTCGACAATTATTCGGCATCGCGCTTCTATGGTGCCGCCATACTGATCTTTTCGGCGATTGAATAATGGCGACAAAAACTGACTAAGTAAAAAACCATGGCCTGCATGAATCTGAATGCCCGTAAATCCAACATCTTTTGCGATTATTGCGGCTCTCGCATATATATCCGGTAACACAGATACCTCAGCTTCTGACATTCCAGCACATTGAAAGCCATCAATGTTCAGAGCGGATGGCCCTTTAAGTTGACTTATAGGTGAATACGAAAGCCCCCCAGCATGACCTAACTGAGGCCAGATATGAGCACCATTTATCGAAGCGCGTGAGGCAAGAGAGTGCAAACCTTTTAGGTCCGAACCTGCGTTTAAAACTAGATTACCGGGTTTTTCAGGAAAACGTGGATCTACCTGCACTTCTCCAATAATAGATAATCCAAGCCCTCCTTCTGCCCATCTTTCATAAAGGCGGATCTGAGCACTTGTGGGATCACCTTCCCCATTCCCAAGTGAATCAGACATAGCTGATTTTACAAGTCTGTTTTTAATAACAACGCCACAGGGAAGTTCTAGTGGTTGATTAAGTAAATTATCATGGCTTGTTGAATAGGTCATATCTACCTCTCGTTATAATTTTTTTTGAAATAGGAAAGACATTATCAACAATTCTTTTTAAACTAGAAACACACCAATCATTTAAATACTATTAAAAATAAGTTAACAATGAACACTTGAGATCTAAATCTATTCATAAGAATAGTAGAAACTTGCAGCATAACTGAAGCTGCTAAACAACTGGACATCACGCCTGCAGCGGTCAGTTTAGCCCTCCGTCGATTAGAAAAAGAGACTGACATTCAATTATTTATAAGAACAACTAGGCAAATTAGAATTACGCCACAAGGCGATCAGTTCCTGTTCCATTGTCGGCAAGCGCTAGAAAGTTTGGAACAAGGACAGGCAGCAGCTCATCAGATGCAGGGCAAGATCAGTGGGAATTTACGACTGTCAGTATCATCAGATTTAGGGCGTAATATAGTTCTACCTTGGATAGATGAATTGGCAGATTTACATCCGACCCTATCGATAGATTTTAATGTGGGTGACTCGCTTTCCGACTTTTTTCTCGATCAAGTTGATGTTGTGCTTCGTTATGGAAAGCCAAAAGACTCAACAATGATTGCATTTCATATTGCGACTATGGATAGGATCACGTGTGCATCGCCGAAATACATATCTCAGTTTGGTGCCCCTTCAAACCCTGATGATTTGAAAAAACATAATGGCTTGCTACATAGGAAAGATGGTCGCCTATTTGGCAACTGGGAATATAAAGATAAGCTCAACAACTACAGAGTCAAAATTGATAGTAATAAAGTCAGTAATGATACAGATATTGTCAGGCGCTGGGCAATTAACGGAAAAGGTATTGCATACAGATCTCAGATAGATGTCGCCGCAGATTTACGCAGTGGAAAGTTGGTACAGCTTTTACCTGATTATCAATCTCCCCCTGTAGAGCTCTACTTAATCTGTCCAAGTAGAAAGCAAGTTAGCCCAGCAGTAATCGCACTCAGGGAATTACTGAGAGATAAATTTACAAAAATGATCGACATTTAATATTTACCTCCTTAACCATTAGCCACGGATAAAGGGAAACAAGATAATTCCACTGGAATGATTTGAATCGCCCCCGAGTTTCCTAGACACGTTGTAAGTTTCTAAATTGCCTTGGCGGCGGAAACGCCTTAGCATCTAGTTAAAAAAATGGAAATTTAACATGAGCAAAATGTATGGCAAACCGATATGAACACATGGTGAGTGAGTAGATGCACTAACTCATAAAGGGGCATAACTGAGTTACAAAATCAGCTTGCAGAACAGCAAATCGCAAAAGGACATTACGAAAGTGCACTTATCATGATCGTAGGTGAACAACAGCAATTTAACTTATTACTGCAAAAAACGTTTATGCATTACACTAGTGGTTGGTACTAGTGCATTTCAAGTTATTGAACATGAGAATAAAAGAGTCCGCTTGCAATACTTTCATTACTACTTTTCACTAAGTGCATTAACCGATACCGTGACAATCTGGCAGCTTAAACACACACCAAAACCAGCGAATAACTGCTGTTTATTTAGCTAATCACGTTTTTAGTGACGATAAATTTAACCCCAATACACAAACTTTGTTATACACTGGCGTCACAATGACAAAGTACAAAATATAATTAAGGAATACACTATGACAAATCAACATGCACACGGCGAAGAAGGTCACGTACACGGTCCAGGCTGTAGTCATCACCAC
>Ga0105359_10004680_pt1 | contig 10877 bp, 11 predicted proteins | sample GOMGulsemesocosm_6_FD_83659 | JGI IMG/M metagenome (GOLD analysis project Ga0105359, IMG submission 83659) | Methane-oxidizing microbial communities from mesocosms in the Gulf of Mexico - GOM8C Gulf of Mexico | ecosystem: Environmental > Aquatic > Marine > Cold seeps | place: Gulf of Mexico... | reverse complement strand
TGCGTTTTGTGGATGAGGTGTTTATTGAGGAGTCCTTAGATTTAAAAGCGCAGTACATTCAGCGGTTTAGTGCTGATATCTTGGTGATGGGGGATGATTGGGTTGGCAAATTTGATGCAATGAAACAGCATTGTGAGGTGAAATATTTACCAAGAACACCATCTATTTCAACCACTGAAATTATAGAGGTAGTAAAGGGCCTTTAACTCTAAGAGGGGGCGGTAAGTGTTAAATTTAGCGTCGCCCAGTTAATGTATTTACGCCCGCCTACATTAAAGGGGAATCTGCTGAATCGCAATAGTTTCGTACTTAGGGTTTTCTTGTAGCCTCCCCCTGCATCCCATAACTCTAGTAAATTCAGCCACTTAGCTTGTATCCTTGCTAAAAATAAGGCAAAGTGAAATTAGTAGGCTAAATTAAGCTGTTTAAAGATGTACAACTTAAACGCCTGGTGCAGTGAATACGCAAGGGAGAGCCCTAGTATGACTAAATCGGAGCTAATAGAGCGCATTACCAGTCGCCACCCGCAATTATCCAATAAGGATATTGAGCTGGCGGTTAAAACTATTTTAGATACCATGTCACAGGCGTTAAGCCAGGGTGATCGTATTGAGATACGTGGTTTTGGCAGTTTTTCGTTGCACTTTCGCAGCCCAAGATTGGGGCGAAACCCTAAAACAGGGGAGGCGGTGCAGTTAAGAGGTAAATATGTACCTCATTTCAAACCAGGCAAGGAATTGCGAGAACAAGTGAATCACCAGTAGTAGTTGTTAAAGTTTTACCTATTAGGCTAAGGAAGTGTGGTGAACTACTTGTTTTTATAATCAAATACTACAAAAAGTGGCGTAACAATAATGAATGGACTCATCTCTCCCTCTGCACAATTAGATCAGCTGGATGAAGTCAACACTCTCCTTGAATGCTTTCAAGTATGTTGCCATTGCAACTACGTAAGCAGCTTGGTGGTGACAATAATCGCTTTAAACAATTCTGTTCGCAATCGGCGTGGCTAAATTTAGCTTATTCCGTAAGTCGTATAAAACAAATTCCCATTAAGTTATTGTGTGAATTGACCTTCGCCCTCGCTTTGTTTTTTCTATACGCACTGGTTTAATGACGAGTACATTAATCAGCCTGAAAACTGGCCGGCACTGCGTATAGCGTTATGCAGTCTTGCTGTTGTCGATATTTTTTTGGGAAAAGGTATTGTGCGAAGAATGCAGGAGATCTTAAACTGCAAGTGGGCTTTTTGTTGGCCTGGGTGCAGCTAGTATTGATGAGGTTAAGTAGTAATCAATTTGGTATGTGTATTCGAATTGTCGAGTTAATATATTGGTACGGTAGATATAGAGCGCTCCCCCTTAATACGGTTGGTCATTGGCAATGTTGAACTTGCGCTCTATTCAATTGCTAATGATACACGCTTAATTCGCGAAGAGATTCGCATTGCCTTTGATTGGGGGTTATATGGTCAGTGTTGCAGAGCGTACTATGAGTGATACAAGTTATAGGGTATTTGGCAGGGCTGGAGGAAGGGTAAGCGAATTGGTAGGTATCAAAAAAGAATACCCTGAGTCTAGCACTATGCCTCATAATATCATTGGAAGAACTAATAGGCGCGTGAATTTGTATGGCCAGGAGCAGGCGGTAGAAGCCAAGGGTAAGCAGGTTTTAAGCGATACCAAATACTGGTGCAGGGATTAAATAAAAGTAATGCCGGCTGGAAACGAATTGAGCTTATGTGAGCCGCCTTAGTTCGTGATCGTTTAAATTTAGACTTGGAGCGACTAATAGTAAGCGATAGAAGGTACTGACCCAAACACTAAGGCGATTTGAGTAATAAGCGTGCGAGGTTAGAGAAGGTTTTTTTACAAGGTCGTCAATAGTCATATTGTCGACAGCTTATTGATAATCGACTGTCATAAAGACCCTGTAACTAAGGTACACTACTTTGCTAATGCGTATTTACACGCAATGATTACCGCAGTTGGTGGTAGGGAAGAGGGAGGGTGATTGAATAGCTGCAAGCCATTGTGGGCTATTTTCGGGTTGTTAAATAAGGCGTGCAATAGGGCAAAAAATACGGGCCAGCTTAAATGACTATTACAGTATTGGTGGCCAAAAATTAACATAATGGCTGAAAAGGTGTGGTAGTAAATGGTCACTCAGTCCGTGCAGTCCAAAGTGTTTTATTGGTGATTGCAAAACCCATGTAGTTTAAATCAAGAGAGATATGGTTGATTCAGGGTGTGGTTTGGTTAAAAACAAAATTCGTCTTCCTGTATCCAAATGCAATCATATGAGAAAAAATAGTGTAAATTTCAGTGTGGTGTTGGAAGCAGATTTTCAATTATTATTATTAATATAGAGCCCTGTAAATTGTTAGCAGGTGGATAAAGGGCATTTGGAGTTAAAGAATGAATTCAGTTTTGTCATTGATAGGTAGGGATGAGGAGTTATTTGTTGATGATATTAATCAACATGAAGCGGATCTTTTGAGTATAGTGGCTAATTCCCGGTTTCTTGTACTGGGTGCTGCCGGTTCCATCGGCCAGGCAGTCACGAAAGAAATATTTAAACGTAATCCAAAGAAATTGCATGCTGTTGATATTAGTGAAAATAATGTGGTTGAGCTGGTGCGAGATATCCGCAGCTCATTTGGATATATCGATGGGGACTTCCAGACTTTCGCTCTTGATATTGGTTCCATTGAGTATGATGCTTTCATAAAGGCTGACGGGGAATATGACTATGTGTTAAACCTATCTGCATTGAAGCATGTTCGCAGTGAAAAAGACCCTTTTACGTTAATGCGTATGATAGATGTTAACGTGTTTAATACAGATAAAACTATTCAGCAATCTATTGAAAGCGGTGTAAAAAAATACTTCTGTGTTTCGACAGATAAAGCGGCAAACCCAGTAAATATGATGGGGGCATCAAAGCGCATAATGGAAATGTTTTTGATGCGTCGCAGTGAAAGTATAAGCATATCTACAGCTCGCTTTGCTAATGTTGCATTTTCAGATGGTTCACTATTGCATGGTTTTAACCAGCGAATTCAGAAGCGCCAACCCATCGTGGCACCTAAAGATATTAAGCGTTATTTTGTTACGCCTCAGGAATCGGGTGAACTTTGTTTGATGTCATGCATTTTTGGTGAGAATCGTGATATTTTCTTTCCAAAATTAAGCGATTCTTTACACTTGATGACATTCTCAGATATCGCAGGAAAATATTTGGCACAGATAGGTTATGAACCTCATTTATGTGACTCAGAAAACGAAGCTCGTGATTTGGCCGCCACAATGATGCCGCAGCAGGGAAAGTGGCCTTGCTTGTTTACTGTAAGTAATACAACAGGGGAAAAGGATTTTGAGGAGTTTTTTACTGATAGTGAAACTCTAGATATGAAGCGTTTTAATAATTTAGGCGTCATTAAAAACAAACCTGAATTTGATGCAGAATTGATCTGTGAATTTGAGCGGACTATTGCAGGACTCAAGGCTGATAAATCCTGGACGAAAGAGCAAATTGTTACACTGTTTTTTAAAATGATTCCTGATTTTGGTCATAAAGAAACGGGCAAATATCTCGATAGTAAAATGTAAATTGGAAGTGCCATGTATAAACAGCTAACTAATTTTGTTCAAGATATTTATCAAACAAACGAGTTTATTCCACTCCACGCTCCTACCTTTAGTGGTAATGAAAAAGCCTATGTCTGCAATGCAATAGAAAGTACCTATGTATCCAGTGTTGGTAAATATGTAACGGATTTTGAACAGCATATTGAACTATATACAGGGACAGCCAAGGCGGTTGCTACTGTTAATGGCTCTGCTGCTTTGCATACTGCACTATTTATGGCTGGTGTTACTGCAGGTGATTTGGTGATTACACAGGCCTTAACTTTCGTAGCAACCTGTAATGCTTTGTATCATATGGGGGCTAAGCCTGTTTTTGTAGATGTGTCTCGAACCAGTTTAGGTTTGTGCCCTAAAGCTACTGAAGATTATTTGACTGATTTTGTTCAAATGAACTCCCAAGGGGAGTGTATTCATAAAAGCACAGGACAAAGAATTCGTGCGGTTATGCCCATGCATACTTTTGGTCATCCGGTTGAGCTGGATGAACTATTAGCTGTTTGTAGGCGCTGGAATCTACAACTAATTGAAGACGCTGCAGAAAGTCTTGGCTCTTATTATAAGGGTCAGCATACTGGAACTATTGGCGAGTATGGGGCAGTTAGTTTTAACGGCAACAAAATTATTACCACAGGTGGTGGAGGTATGGTTTTGTGTAAAAGCCTTGATGATGGGGTGCATACAAAATATGTAACCACAACCGCAAAAGTTCCACACCCTTATGAATTTTATCATGATGAGCCTGGTTTCAACTATCGCATGCCTAATCTCAATGCGGCGTTAGGTTGTGCGCAAATGGAGGTTTTACCGAAATATCTTGAGCAAAAACGACAACTCGCATTGCAATATCAAGAGTTCTTTAATTGTAGTGATTTCCAGTTTGTCGAGGAACCCGAGTACGCACAATCCAACTATTGGTTAAATGCTGTGATCTGCCCAGATAAAACATCTCGTGATGAACTATTACAAACTACCAATGAGGCAGGTGTAATGACGCGTCCAATTTGGCAGCTGATGCACCGTTTGCCCATGTTTGAGAGTGCACTGCGTGGAGATTTAAGTGTGTCTGAGTGGTTAGAGGGGCACCTTATTAACTTACCTAGTTCACCAATAGATTTGGCCGGATAACAATGATGAAGAAAATAGCTGTATTTACAGGCACACGAGCTGAATATGGTTTGCTGTATTGGTTGCTCAAAGACATTCAAGAAGATTTAGAGCTAAAACTTCAGTTGTTAGTATCTGGAATGCACTTGTCACCTGAGTTTGGCCAAACTTATACTCAAATTGAAAAAGATGGCTTTCACATAGATGAGAAAATTGAAATCTTACTCTCATCAGATTCTCCCGTTGGAACCGTGAAGAGCATGGGGTTGGGCGTTCTTGGTTTTGCTGATGCACTGTCGCGCTTGGCGCCTGACGTGTTGGTTATTCTGGGTGATCGTTTTGAGGCTTTGGCCGCCGCACAGACTGCCATGATCTTGCGAATTCCTGTGGTTCATTTACATGGTGGGGAAATAACCGAAGGCGCCTATGATGATGCCATTCGCCATGCAATTACCAAACTAAGTTATTTACACGCAACTTCAACGGATGAATATCGTCGAAGGGTGATTCAATTAGGTGAAGCGCCTGAACGGGTTAAAAACGTGGGTGCGATAGGCTTAGACCACTTCAAGCGCGGCAGTTTTTTGTCGCTTAATGAGCTTTCTCAGTCGCTTGAGTTTGAACTAACCTCTCCCTTTTTTGTGGTGACTTATCATCCGGTTACATTGGCTGATGAGGGGCCAGAAACCTCTGTCAATGCTTTGTTGGGTGCACTTAATGCTTTCCCTGAATATCAGGTTATCCTTACATACCCCAATGCAGATGATGGTGGTAGGCGCATTATTCCAATTATTGAAGCTTACGCGGCAGAGCAGCCAAAACGTGTTCTTACCATTCAATCTTTAGGTCAAACACGTTATTTGAGTGCGATAAAGCATTCGGCTGCAGTGATCGGTAACTCCTCAAGTGGGATAATTGAAGTACCTGCCTTGGATGTGCCAACTGTCAATATCGGTGTAAGGCAGAAAGGCCGATTAGCTGCTAAGAGTGTTCTTAATTGTGAGCCGTATCAGCTTGATATTCAGAAAGCTATTGAGTGTGCAGTTGAGCGCAACTATAAACAGTTAGGTGAAAAAATATGTAACCCTTATGGTCAAGGGGATGCCAGTCAGCAGATCATTGAAATGATCAAGTCAATGCAGTTTGAACCAAGCAAGGTCTTTTACGATTTAAAAGGCAAAAGTGATTTAGAGGTAAGGAAATAATATGACACTGATTATTGCCGAAGCGGGCGTGAACCATAACGGCAACGAGAAACTTGCATTTGAGCTTATTGATGCAGCTTGTAGTGCCGGGGCTGATATTGTTAAATTCCAAACTTTTAAAGCAAAAAAGCTGGTAACTAAAGATGCTGCACAGGCCGATTATCAGGTGGTTAATTCGCAAAAAAAGGAATCTCAGTTAGCAATGCTTAGCCGCCTAGAGTTAAGTTATGAAGTCCATCATAAGTTGTTGGCGCATTGTGAAAATCTAGGTATTGAATTTCTTTCGACGGCGTTTGACTCTGAAAGTTTAGGCTTTCTTGTGAATGATTTGAAGCTAAAGCGCCTTAAGATACCATCAGGAGAAATCACTAATGCGCCACTAGTCCTTGAGCATGCTAGAACAGGGTGTGATCTAATTGTATCCACTGGGATGGCGACTCTTACAGAAATTGAGTCTGTGCTAAGTGTTATTGCTTTTGGTTATACTGCCGACAAAAATATAGCGCCAGGTATTGAGGCGTTTGAAGCAGCGTATTTTTCTGGTGTTGGGCAGCGTGCTCTAAAAGAAAAAGTAACACTTTTACATTGCACTACTGAATATCCGGCACCTTTAGTGGATATAAATTTAAATGCGATGGAAACAATGTTCAGTGCATTTAAATTACCAGTAGGTTACTCCGATCATAGTAAAGGGATAGTTGTTTCAATTGCTGCCGCTGCTAAGGGCGCGATATTAATTGAAAAGCATTTTACATTGGATAAAATGATGGAGGGGCCAGATCACAAAGCATCATTAGAGCCCTCTGAATTAAAGGCAATGATTGAAGCTATACGGGCAGTTGAAAAGACACTGGGGGATGGAATTAAAGGTCCGCGACCATCCGAAGTGAAAAATAAAGCTGTGGCTCGGAAAAGCTTGGTTGCAGGTGTAGCCATTCGTCAAGGTGAAAAATATACCGAATTAAATTTAACAATTAAACGACCAGGAAATGGCATTAGCCCTAATAAATATTGGGAGTTTCTGGTGAAGACTGCCGCGCGTGATTATAAAGAAGGTGAGTTGATTTGTGACTAAACCAGTAATAATAATCGGTGGTGGGGGGCATGCTAAAGTTCTCTTTGATTGTCTGAATACTCTAAGAGTAACAATTCTGGGGGTGGCAGACCCTAAATTAAAAGTTGGTGAGAAAGTGTTTGGGGCGCTAGAGGTTCTCGGGCCTGATGATGTTATATTTGATTATTCTCCTGGTGAGATAGAGTTGGTAAATGGTTTGGGTTCAATTCCTGGAAATGCACTAAGAACGAAAATATTTCGTGAATTTGATAGTAAAGGGTATACATTTAAAAAAATTATAAATCAAAGTGCCATAGTTTCGAATGATTCAATTTTATCTGATGGTGCTCAGGTAATGGCTGGGGCCATAATTCAGCCTGGAACCGTGATTGAAAATAATGTGATAATTAATACTGGTGTAATTGTAGACCATGATTGCATCATCGGTGAAAATTCACATATTGCTCCGGGCGCTGTCGTGAGTGGGGGGGTGCATATTGGGTCTTCAGTGCATATCGGTACTGGGGCAACGATAATTCACTCCATAGAAATAGGTGAAAATAGTATAGTTGGTGCAGGAGCGGTTATTACAAAAAATGTCGGTGTAAACCAGATAGTTTATCCAGCTCGCTCTGTTACGATGGCTTTGAAGGAAGGTAATGATGGATAATCAATGGCGTAAGGTCCTGATAGGACCTACATCTACCATACACAATGCAATTGAAGTAATTGATAAAGAATCTTTACGGATTGCTCTTGTTGTGGACGCACAAGAAAAATTACTGGGTGTTATTACAGATGGGGATGTAAGGCGTGGATTATTAAGTCAAATTCAGCTTACTGAGCCCGTTAGTAGGATTATGAATGCTGATCCAAAATCAGTTTCTGTAGCTGAATCAAGGGAAAGCTGGATTGAAATCATGGAGGTTGAAGGGCTTTTGCATCTCCCTGTCTTGGATGATGGTGTAATTGTAGGAATGGAAACACTGCAAAATTTGTTAAAATGCCCTAAATTCGACAACCCTGTATTTTTAATGGCAGGGGGGTTTGGTACAAGACTTAAGCCATTAACTGATAATTGCCCCAAACCATTATTGTTGGTTGGTAACAAACCTATTCTTGAAACGATTTTAGAGCAATTTATTGCTACAGGATTTCATCGTTTTTATGTCTCTACACACTATATGCCTGAAATGATTCGAAGGCACTTTGGAGATGGCTCTAAGTGGGGGGTATCAATTACATATATTCACGAAGATATGCCTCTCGGTACAGGTGGTGCACTCGGTTTACTTCCAAATGATCTGCCAGATCTTCCATTGATTATTATGAATGGGGATATTTTAACGAAGGTAGATCTTGCAAATTTACTTAAATTTCACCAAGAGACTAATGCGGTTTCTACTATGTGTGTTAGAGAATATGATTACCAAGTGCCATATGGGGTTGTGGAAGCTCAAGGTTACAGGGTAACTAGTATGAAAGAGAAACCGACATATAGTTTTTTTGTTAATGCTGGCATTTATGTTGTCAACAAAAAAGTAATACGGGGTGTGCAAAAAAATATAAAAGTAGATATGCCAACTCTACTTGAGCGAGCTATAAATAATGGTGAATTAGTATCTATGTTTCCAATTCATGAGTATTGGCTTGATATCGGCCAAATGCCTGATTTTGAAAAGGCACAAAGGGATTTTGCACAGGACTTTGTATGATTAATGGCAAGAAGCTTTTAGCAATTGTGCCTGCTCGTGGTGGTAGTAAGCGGTTACCTGGTAAAAATATAAAACAACTCGGTGGGAAGCCGTTAATAGCATGGACTATCGAAGCCGCAGTTCAATCCAGTTATGTTGATAAAGTTATCGTAAGTACGGATGATACAGATATAGCGAGTATTTCTAGGCGATTCGGTGCAGAGGTTCCTTTTATGCGCCCGAAATGTATTGCAGAAGACACGTCAACTAGTTTAGATGTCGTTATCCACGCCATTGATTTTTATAGTGACCATGAAGGCTGCTCTTATGACTATATAATACTATTACAACCAACTTCACCTTTTAGGGGCTCAAACGATATAGACATTGCTTGTAAATTGCTTTTAGACAAATCAGCTGAGGCTATTATTTCTGTTTGTGAGGCTGAGCATTCTCCGTTATGGGCTAATACGATACCTGCTGGCTTGTCATTGAACTCTTTTGTAATGCCCGAAACTCTTAATAAGAGAAGTCAGGACCTACCTGTTCATTACCGTCTTAATGGGGCTATTTATTTAATATCAATCGAAAAGCTCTTAAAGGACAGGGCTTTTTTTATTGCAGAAAATATTTTTGCTTATAAAATGTCGCAAGAATCATCAATTGATATAGATACACGACTGGACTTTAAGCTAGCAGAAGTGCTCCTTTCCGAAAAAATAAGTGAAACACCATGAATGATAAAGTTGTATACGTTGTACATTGTATTGATACAGAAGGGCCTCTACATGAGTCTCTTAGTGCAACCTCGGAAAGGCTCAAAGAAATATTTAATATTGATTTGGATTTAACACCTGATCTGTTAAAGGATATCCAAAGTAAGAGAATAAACCTTGATGGTAAAGAAGAGGAAGTTGCAAAAGTTCTATCACCTCAGTTGCTTGAGTATCTCGATACTTGGGACAAAATTGATAGCATGCTCAATCAAATAATGTCAGAAGAGTTTCGCCACCAGAGTACAGACTCATTCGGAGGCGGTTGGATTTACAACTGGCATTGTTTGGATCATGTTGGTTTTAATGTAAATCCTCGCCGTAGGGATATGGGGTTTCATGCAGTATCCGATCATTATGAGGAAGTGTGTCGTTTTACCAACTCAGAAAAAGATGCTATCCATTTTCACCATCACCCAATAGGGTTTGCTAATCAAGCACATAAGCCTGCTACAAATTATCTTTCAAACGACCCTATGGTATTCCAGATTTTAGCGAGAAAGATCATTGATCGTCAGTGGTTCCCAAGTGTATATCGCCCAGGTTTTCATACAACTAGACCTGATAGTCATTGGTTTCTAGAGCAGTACATTCCTTTTGAATATGCTAATCAAGCAAAAGTGAGTGATGACGATAGTGAGGCTTTACAAAAGGATTTAAGTGGTGGTCGCTTTGGAGATTGGCGTAGGGCTCCAAAAGATTGGGCGCCTTATCACCCGCATCATGATGATTATCAATCAAAAGGAAGTTGCCGTCGTTTAATAGCTAAGTGTTTAAATATAGGGACTAGGTTAAGATTGTTGGAACAAGATGATGTTGAGCAGGCATTTAAAGCTGCTCAACAAGGGCAACCTGTTGTGTTAGCGGTTACCAACCATGATTTCCGTAATATTGTTGATGATATCAATGGCGTTAGGGAGCTTTTGGATAAGGTTTCTGGCGGTTATAGTGATGTGAAATTTAAATTCGTTGAGGCTAGGGAGGCTTTACGTCAATCAATGGGAATTGAGGAGTTACCGCCCCTTGAATTTGATTTCCAGGTTCATGAAAACTTATTGTCTATAAAGACAAATCACAATACATTTGGTCCGCAGCCATTTTTGGCTTTGAAAACAAAAGATGGGCGCTACTATCATGATAATTTTGACTTCCAAGTACCCCTAAGAGAATGGTCTTATACGTTTGACGATATGACGATACCTTTAAAAGCGCTAGAGTCTATTGGTGTTGCTAGTTGTGATGCATATGGAAATGTTACCGTTCATACATACGATGTAGAAACTAATAAGCATACTTCTCGCAAACATTAAAACTAAATTATATTAAGTTATAAATGTTGTTAAGAAAAACAAGTTGTCATTAAATTGATAGTTGTGCCAGTTTGATTTTATAGGTTT
>Ga0105359_10004674_pt1 | contig 10889 bp, 9 predicted proteins | sample GOMGulsemesocosm_6_FD_83659 | JGI IMG/M metagenome (GOLD analysis project Ga0105359, IMG submission 83659) | Methane-oxidizing microbial communities from mesocosms in the Gulf of Mexico - GOM8C Gulf of Mexico | ecosystem: Environmental > Aquatic > Marine > Cold seeps | place: Gulf of Mexico... | reverse complement strand
ATGAACTAGCCGAGCGTTTGCACTACAACCCACGCTATATAAACCAATCCCTTACAGATTCTGTTCTTTTTGAAGGTAAGCATTACATCCGCCCTTTTGGTGGACGCAAGGTGCTTTATATCTGGGAAGAGATTGAAGAAGAGATGTCGCGTTATAGCCGTATTGCGAACGCTGGTATTCCAATGAGCAATGGGGGTCACTGTTATGGGTAGCATTCGCTCAAGAGGTGAAAGTGGAAATTTATTTTTCGATTTTCGCTATGAAGGTAAGAGGTGTCGAGAGCAAACCCTGTTAACAGATACAGCTACCAATCGAAAGAAACTAGAAAGAGTATTGCAGCAAATCGAGCGTGAAATTGCTGCAGGGATTTTTGATTACCTTTCTTATTTTCCAAACAGTAAAACTTATGCAAAAAAAGCATCAGATACAAACAAAGGAGGTACTAATGAAGCATTAGAAGAAGAAAACATAACGCCTTTATTTAAAGACTTCTGCTGGCTGTGGTATGAAGAAAATGCCATTCGCTGGAAAGAGTCATATACCAAGGTGATGTTATGTAATTTGAATAAATACCTGATCCCCATATTCGGAGATCAGGCAGTTGGTAGCATCACTAGAGCAAGCATTCTTCAGTTTCGGGCCTCCCTCGCCAAAGCTCAGCCCGAAGCTAAAACCAATCCACTCTCAAACGACAGGATCAATCATATTATGACGCCCTTACGTATGATATTTGATGAAGCAACCGAACGGTTTGAATTTAACACTCCGTTTAGAAATATTAAACCCCTCAAAGTACAAACTACAGATGTTGAGCCTCTTTCCCTTGAAGAGGTTCAATTGATTTTAGCCAAAGTCCGCCCTGACTTTAGAGACTACTTTTTGATTCGATTTTTCACAGGTATGCGTACCGGTGAAGTCGATGGCCTGCAATGGAAGTATGTCGATATTGATAAGCGACAAATTCTAATCCGCGAAACTGTCGTTCAAGGCAAGGTAAGCACCACTAAAAACATGGGTTCTAAGCGTATTATTGAAATGTCTGCTCCTGTAACTGAGGCTTTTAAGCGCTTAAAAGAAGACGCTCTGCCTAATACTAAGTTTGTATTTACTAACAAAGTCGGTAAGCCATTAGAGCATCGAAATGTAACGCAAAGGGTCTGGTATCCATTGCTGGATAAGCTCAGATTAAATCGTAGAAATCCTTATCAAACACGCCATACCGCTGCCACATTGTGGTTAGCCGCTGGTGAAAGCCCTGAATGGATCGCAAGGCAGATGGGGCACAGTACTACTCGTATGCTTTTCACGATTTACTCTCGTTACGTTCCAAACCTAACACGGCAAGATGGATCTGCAATTGATCGCTTACTTGCTGCTAAGGGGTTTAATGATGATGCTTAGATATAAGAAGTTTAATCAGCAGTTAGAGTTTTGTGAGAACTACCGTGGTGTGCCTGCAGACCAATGGCAGATCACTGGATTTAACCACCTGAATCAATGGTTCTATAATTACGTCGGGGTAAAACCTGGCTTTGGCCTAGCGGCTTATCTTGGGTATCCAAATAACATAGATAACCGATTAGCAGTAGTTTGGTGGTTAGATATTAAGATGAAGTACACTAAGTGCCCTGTTTATTCGATGGCAGAATTGAAGGCATTACTTAGGGGAATTTCGCCAGAAAGCTTCTTTGAAAAATAACTTTTAATTAACCGAATCAGCCCCCTAATTAGGGGCCTTCCTCTTTGAGGAATAATATTGCTTAATCCTCGCGATTCATTATACGAACTAGTAGTTTAATGATTCCGTGTATTGTAAATAAAAGGCTCTCTAAACTATGAATATCCAGGAAAAGAAGATTGTATATGTCGACATGGATCAAACCCTGTGTGATTTTGGAGCATCGTATGTGCAGTACAAACAACAGCATCCTGAAGAAGCCTTCCCTCACAGTGTGCCTGGGTTCTTTACCGGCTTAGCTCCAATAACTGGAGCTATTGAGACATATCAGTGGCTTAATGAAAGAGAGGATATTGATCTATACATTTTAACAGCACCTTCAATACGCAACCCTCACTCATACACGGAAAAGCGTCTTTGGGTTGAAAAGCACTTAGGTCTCATCGCGGTATATAAACTAATCATCAGCCCCAACAAAGGATTAAATAAGGGGCACTATTTAATTGATGACTATACCGAAGGCAAGGGACAGGAAAACTTTGAGGGTAAGATATTGCAATTTGGTTCTGATGAATTTCCAGACTGGAAATCCGTTCAGAACTTTTTTAAATTAGGCTATTAGTAAATATGTGGCCATCTAAGCCTGGGCACATATTAATTAAACTATTTTTTAGGCGGCTCTCTTTATACTCTTTCACTAACGTAAGCTTCTCAGGCCCCTTTTGAGAGCCTATTTAATTCTATATCCTTGGAAAAATATATGCTTCTCCATGCCTATTAGGTTTTTTATAATAGACATGTCACAGAGTTATATCGACAAGCTTATAAACCTTTGTATTCCGCAAATTTTATGTGTCCCCCAACTTGCTCAAGCTGTTTAGTCAAACTGTTTTCATCATCAGTAGCTGATAGGTTATTCAATATATTGTTTGGATAATAGATACCATATACATTATCACTTAGCCTGCGATCCCAGCGACAACGCCAGCAAGTATTGATTACATCATAGCCAGATTGTCCTGATTTGAATGCGATTTTCCAGCCGATAGGGTACTCCTTCGAATGAAGATTTCTAACCGGTTTTAATTCCACATTGCCAGTCACCTCAATACGCTCTCTCTTTTTGAAAGGGCTGTCTGCTTTCGTCCCATAAGTCACACGCTCACCCAGTACATTCCGACGCAAGAAACGATCAGCCTGACGAACATGTTGGTTTGACTCCTTACCTTTCAACATCTCGTATGCTTCTTTGGGAGTTTTAGTGAAATATCCCTTGAGGGTATACGAGACTTGAACTGCGCCTCTATACCTTGGATTATCCTCATCGTAATAATTCAGATCGATACTTTCGAGCTTGAATATACTCCCATTTTTATTTATAGCACCTTGGCGCTCAAGGCTATCCAAGACGATTTGTTTAGCAGCTTCAGGTGTTGGAGCATTAGGAGCGAAAGCACTTGTTCTGAAGTGTTTATACTCTGCTTCTACGTCAATACCAAATAAATTAATAGCTAGCAGAAGCAGACCTAAAATTATTATTACTCGGAAGAGTGCAACACCAACATAAAATCCAGTAAGCGTGCCAAAACTGACAGCAGCAATAGTAGGGATATCCCAAGTGTGTCCAAAATCAAAAGCCCCTAGCTTTGCGATCCCTAGCGGTAAAAGCCCACCAATTAAAGCAGCAACCGGCGCTATAAAAAGATGTATGTTTGCTATAAGCGCTACCATAGGACTATTCGTTACTATAGTTGGCCCAGCATTAGCTGCAGCTTCGTCAAAAGCAAATCGTCCTCTCGTCTTAGCATGGAAGCTAAAAGTCAATAGAATTAATACTATACAAAATACGATATACAACAAACTAAGTGCTGTCGTCCCTAAACTTCCTAACATTGTCTTTTCCTTTATATATTTTTAATAATTAAAGTGTGTGTAAAGTCCATAGCACAAAGAATAGGTTGATCAGATGTGTTAACAAGAGATGCCGTGAAATTCTTAGAAAATGATCTAGAACTACCATAAGCTGTTAAATTTGAAAAACTTAGTAAGACCAGCAAATAGCCAACTACCTTGTGTCATTTAAAAATTTCACTTCTACTTCCCTTTAGATATAAACCGTAGCCGGTAAACATTATTAATTTTTGGTTATTAAATTTCAGAACTTTAATGGTAATTTTGACGAGGTGCGCTTCAGAGAAGCGCTTGATGAATACAAAAATACGACGGATTTAACAGAAAAATCGATTAAGTCACTAATTAAATTGATTTATGCAGTTTTTGACGGTCGTTAAAACAACTCCTCTAAATTAAGAAGACTGAATCGTTATTTGTTGCCCTAACTGATGAAACCACCCTAAAGTGGCGATGGCTGAAGCAATGGCACATTCACCAATATGCTCCTGAACACCGTTCCAGTCTGTAACAAAGAAAATCAGCGTGGCTATCATAATGAAACTAATGACAGTCGAGAGAACGCTAAAGAAGATTATTCCTATAATGTGTTCAAGCAATCCTTTCTCTATCATTAAGTTTTCCTTACATTAATGTCACATTTAGATATTACGATACCGCTATCTCTGAATCATTTTTAAGATGCTCTCTAAAAGACTGAACTTTTTTTAGCATTATTTTGGTTGAATAAAAATAAACAAAGATTGAACCTAATAACATTGGGATACCAATTATCAAGAATGATAAAGGAATGCTAATAATAAATAATACGATGGCAACCCACTTAAATAGCTTTGCTAGCTTCTCCATTTTTTCAGCATAAAAATCTAATGATTCCTTGTCGTCAGCTCCAAACTTTTGGTTTGCAGCTTTCTTCATTGCCTTGTATTCGACTTTATTCATCACACTTCCCTTTTCAGCAGATTAATCGTTGATGCCACTTGCACCACGTCTCGAATTTCGAGACATTGTATTATATCTCTAGAATCGAGACAATGAGATATTCTAGAAATTCAACCCATTATTCCGCCCTTAGGGCCTTATTAAAGTCAAAAAGACTTGAATCAGGCATGACTATCCGCACGCTCGCAGATAAATTGAACGTTTCACACTCAATAGTTGGGAAAATAGAAGATGGAAGCAGGAAATTAGAAGTTTTTGAATTCATCGAGTACTGCAAAGCACTGGAGATTGATCCCCATCAGGGCCTTGATATATTGCTGCAATCCTTGGATAAGAAGCCTTTTTAATAAATCATGCCTTTAGGGGACCTGCTTCTGAACTATTCTAACGCGCAGACCTTTACCCTGCGATTTTTCGCATATAATTTAATCCGCTCTTGATTCTATTATTCAATTACAGCTATATATTTATAGGAAAACCGTGCTATTAATAATGCCTAGCTCATTGCTATTGATCGGGAAATTATAATACCTGCTCCTACTAATAACCGATAAAGCATAGCTAATTTGTTTTTCTCAAACAACTAAAAGGTGATTAATGACAATCTCGGAGACACTTTCTATTTATGAAGATTTTTTAAAATCATTCGTACCCTTATTAAAAATTGAGGATGAAAAAGGTCATAGGAAAGCACTTATTGCAGTAGATCTCTTATGGGAACGCTCAAGTGATGACGAACTAGATCCCTATGCCCCTCTTCTGGTTTTACTTGCTGACGCTATTGAAAAATATGAACTATTAGACCCCGAGCTTAATAACTTTATCGAGCGATCTAATGCACCACCTACTCATAAGGCAAACACTGAGCCAAAGGAATCTATTTAATTGCATATCATAAAATACTTATTTAAAAGCTTAAAGAATTACCAGATTCCTTATATCGATACATCTGCCACCTGAGGACTTCATGAGTTTAATCAAAAAAACACTTTGGGTGATCGATTTTGAAGCAAGCGGATTAAGTAAATCCAGCTACCCTATTGAGGTTGGTGTTATCGGCGACAATGGTCGTTATAGCAGCTTAATTTGCCAAGAAGACCCATGGACTTACTGGAGTAAAGATTCCGAATCTGTTCACGGTATCTCAACAGAAGAGTTAGCCGAAAGTGGCCTTGTGGCAGTTGTCGTAGCTAAAGAACTCAATCGACTACTTGATGGCGCTACGGTTTATACTGATTGTAAAAGGTGGGATCAGTTCTGGCTCAATGTTTTATTTGAGCAGTGCGACCTTACCCCAACATTTCAGCTTATTCACCTACCTGATGAATTAAACGAAGATCAAGGGAAACAGTTTTTAATTGCTTATGAAAATATTAAAAACAGGGGAGATTTCACTGAGCATAGAGCACTAGATGACGCATCATTAATTTATGAGTCACTTGCCGATATTGGGTTTAGTACATATTAACTGTATTATTTTCCAATCACTATCTCATAATAACTACTACCAAAAAGAACCCTTAACTATTCTCACTATAGTGCTCTGAAGCTACGTATATTCAATTTATTGGATAGAGTTTTCCTATTTTGGAAGAAATATGAGTGTTAGATAAACCAATCCCTTTAACTTAAAATAGGTTTCCTGCCGGCCGAGTTAGGTGCTCGACTTCTTCTCTCTCAGAGTTAGATCAACCACAATAATTTCAATAGCTGATACATTGGGAAACTGATGTGAAATACTATTCCAATAGTTTGTTAGAGCCTGTGGCAGATCTGAAACCCCTACACGATCACCATTCACTTCCCATTTACGGCCGGGCTTCGATCCTTGCCAGACGAGAAGAAAAATTCCACAACCAGCCGACACCTCTCTCAGATAGTCTCCGGCCAATTGATTACGGAGTCGCTCACATAGATCAGGCCCTGACCAGTTTTTATCCAGCAATTTTAACTCGATAGGTACCGGTGATAACACTTTTGGATGCTGTAACCAAATATCCGGCCGCTGATCGTTAGCTAAGGGATTTTCCTGTGCACAAGTATAACGTCCCTTCACATGCTCATTTATCCAATGCGAAACGATCTTGCGCATTTCTGTTTCGTCAGCAGCTTTTTGATAAGTTTCATAAAGACTATCATTCCCCTGTTCGACCCAGTCTTTAAAGTCGTGAATATCCAAAACTCCCGCGTCCCAAAGCTGTCGATGCGTGGAAGGCTCCCTCTCAAGTAACAAGGAAAATTTATGAACTTGCTCATCTGACCAGGGAGCATCATCAGCATCTTGTTCAGCTCGGTTTCTCGCTTGTTTGAGCATCCGTGGTCTATGTCCTTCGACGGGATGAGAGCGTGACAATTCCATCAGAGCAACATAGGTATCGTTACCTGGAATGTCTGCAATAAGATTAAACAAGCTGCTACGTGCCTGCTGTGCATCATCTCGCATTGTTGGAGAATAAACTCCTCCGGTTCGGGCAATATCATCCTTAATGCAAATGTATTGGTACATTAAAATATAAAGCTCGGTAAGATAAGCTACCGATTTAAATTTTTGGTAAAATACCCAACCCCCTTCCATTCTGCCATCTCCTAATAATTGAAGAATAAACTGCTGTGCAGCTTCAGTTGCTGCATTGGCATTCATTTCTGAAAGCCAGGATTTAACCGCAGGAATACCGGTTTCAGGAGCAGTATCCACCCACACAGCGTACCACTTTATGGAGTCTTCTATCCTGTCACTAGTAACCGATCTTAATTGAGCCAAAGAACTAAACCACTCGAGAGGAATTTGCTCAACATCTAATATACGAAAACAATGACGCAACATCTTCCAATTTGCATCTAAATTCTCTTCAATCCACTGTTTAATTCTTGGAGTGATCTGACTATGAAGCCAAGGAGCATGATAAACAATATCCTGTAGGATGTAGTGCATAGGTTTATCGCGCTGTGTATTTAGCAATTCCCAGTTGAGTTCTTGCCAGACAGCTTCAAGTACTTGTTCAGGATAAGCCGAATGCATGGACTCGAGCCAACTTGGAAAACCATTAAGTTCTTGCGTCAGATAACGTAATGCCCGAGAAACCTCACTCTCGCTCAGATTAGTAGGGAAGTTGTCCACCTCCCTACTTTCATATTCCAAGCCCAGCATCGCAAAAATCAGCAAGTAAGGTGTAGAAGATATTTCAGCTCCCTCAGATCCAAGTATTGGCTCATACGAGCGCCAATGCTTTATAGCAACATCTCGAAATGCCATGGCTACATTTTCACCAAACTCAGTGACCAGACAACGCCAATCTGAACCAGTCACACGGCTGGTTCTTATTCCATGTTCTTGAACTTCACAAAACAACCAGTATTGGTCATTTGTCCATTGACCTGGAATAAGCTCTGATGAACTTCGTATTTTCTCGGGGTCTGCACGTAGTCTCTCAATCCATTGAGCTCTTTCGTGATCTCTCTCGGCCTTTTTCTTCTCTCGTTGCTGTTTTCTCTCTAGATTCTCTTGCTCTCTCTTCAAACAGGCTTCATTTACCGGTGGATTAAGCAGCTGCTGTAACTTCATAACTAATACTTCATTACTTGCTGTCACCTCCTCCATCTGATTTCTCCATTCAAGAGGCTTATCTGCATTCACATAGATTCGAAATGCCAATGTAAGTGCAACCAACTTGTCATCTTCAAACTGCTTGTTTTTGATGAATTCTAAAACGCAGTTGAACCTATCTCCTTCAAATTGCCAATAATATCTACGCCACATCACGTCCCAATAATCAGTGAGCGGCTTACCTTCTTCAGCAAGCAATTCTCTTACCTCCTCGACGCTCTGCCAAAAAAACGTATCATTGAACGCCTGCCATGTAGGTATTATTTGGTGCAGTTTACCTTTGTATTCATTAACCTGCTCTCCTGCCCAATTATGCATAGCCGGTATTTTCATGAGTAATTCAATAACGTCTTTGCTAAAACAAACCTCAGCTCTATCTGAAAGTAAGACTTCAATTACGTGCATAGAAGGCCCCATCAACCAGCTATGCTCTATAGAGACTCGACACTCACGCCTTTCATGATATGGAGCTTGGCTCAATAAATCATTAAATCCTGCACAGAGCTTGGCTAGTAATAGCTCTTTTTCTTGAGAGTTTAACGCCACGTATTTCTCAATGAGGGCATGAATTGCACTATCCAGCCCTGACGATTCGTATTCTTCATAGGGTGGCAATTTATAAAGTGAATCTAAGAGCAATAATACAGTTGAGTCATCAATGGCTGCCTCCTCAACTAGTTCAACTAATAATCTTCGAGGAATATTTTCTGACAAGTTATTAACTGATCTCCAAAGTGCTAAAAACTGATCTTCTGAACCAACAGTCGCAACTGCTCGCACGGAGGCAATTCTCGAATAAATATTTCGTTTTGGATCAATAACAATCAAAATTAATGGCTCAATACAGCCTTCCATATTCCCCTGCCAAACCAGTCTCCCGAGAAAGAAAATTGCATCATCGTTAGCACTATGTTGAGTTATAAGAGCTAGGACATCATCTGATAAGTCTTTCTGGGCTATTCGTGCTATCGCGCTATTGTCACGAGCACTTCTATTATCTTCGTCGGCAACGATTCGACGTACTATATCATTTAGAATTTTCCTCCTGATAGGCAAAGGTAGATACGCAGCATCTCCTCCTTCAAGAGCAATTTCCGGGTGAATAGAAAGAGCCCTCTCACGTATGCCCTCATCAAATAATATTAACCAAGGAAGAATGGGACGGAATCGCGGAACAACGACTTGCTCTCCATACTGCTCACGAAAAAGAAGTGCCTCAATTTTTCTGCGAGAACTTCCCTTTTTTAATAGGTGGTGAAGCCATTCAGCCGCCAAAAGCTCTCGCATATCTCTATGTCGAAAACGAACAGCCCCATAGAGAATGTCATTAAATACACCCCGCTCGAGCAATTTTCTAACATCACTGGGGTTTTCCCAGTCTGCCAAGACTGTTTCAGCATCTATTCCGATGCGATCATGAGTGATGTCTGGTACCAAGATACCAGCCTCATTAGATAGAGTAACTGCAGCAGCCAATCGACGAACACCATCACGTGCTAGTCTTTTATTAAGTGGTTGACGCTCTCTACGATCAGGGTCTATCTCGCCAAGTCGAATATCCACCATATGCTGCAAGGAATCCAGGCGACCACCTAATTCACCATCTGACTGCCATTTCGACAACAACGCTCCTAGATCGAAGGGTCTGGATGCCATTTCCATTAAATTAGCGCGCTGTACCTCAACGATTAATTGTTCAATATTAGAGGTTGCACGATAACTAGCGAAATTGCGAATATCATCGACATCTAAAGCATTAAGCCTATAAACCTTAACAGGACTCTCATCTTCTTCATCACCGGATGAAGTTAGTTCCTCCTTTTGTTTCGGCTCCTGTTTCAACACTTCAAAAGGCAGAGACTTTTCGACTAGAGCTTTATCGCTGGTAAAGCGCCATGCATAAGGACGACTAGTTATTATGATATGCGCACGATGTGTCGCCGGATGAATACGCTTTGCGAATCGCTTGATTGCTTTTTCAAAGGCTCTTGGATTATCCAGCCTAGCTTCGTCAACAGAATCCAAAAAGAACCAAGCTTCGTTCGAGGAAGAAAGCCACTCCTCAAATTGATCCGATGACCCAATTTCAAATGCATCATCGAAATTCGCATCAATATCCTCAATACGTATAAAGAAGCAAAGACGACCTTCCTCATTCCCTCGCTGAGCTCTATTTAGGGCTTCATGGGTTTTCCCAGCTCCAGCATCTGCAAGCACGATGACTCGATACTCAGATTCCAAGTCAGCCCAAATTTTTGAGTCCTTCTGTCCCCAATAAGCTTCAAGCCAGACATCATCTAGATCGCCATCCTTATTTGAAGTGACTAGAGAAAATTTTCGCACAAGCGGTACTTTAATATCGATCATTCGTAAGCTCTGTTGTCGAGAAACTACTGACTATAATAAGAATTTCTCCTTTAATATTCATCAAGATAAACTAGGGTGTAAACTAAAATCATATATCGGCATAAGATTTTATCGTCCTTCCACAAAACTCAAGTAGCTTACTCTTTCCTTCTTTAGATTCAATAATGATACTTTCACTTTTACCTTAACTTGGCATGCAAGCCTATTTTTCAAAAAATGACGAATAAACCCATCTGTATTTTCTTTTCAAAGCTGCTCCTAAACTGTAAGCGCCTAACCAAGCACCTCCTTCAATAATTTTCGTGTGGCCATATCATACATCTCACATAATTTGAGGTGAAAACTATGAAACGCACAAAACAACAATGGCTTGAATTGATTCAAACT
>Ga0105359_10004673_pt1 | contig 10890 bp, 12 predicted proteins | sample GOMGulsemesocosm_6_FD_83659 | JGI IMG/M metagenome (GOLD analysis project Ga0105359, IMG submission 83659) | Methane-oxidizing microbial communities from mesocosms in the Gulf of Mexico - GOM8C Gulf of Mexico | ecosystem: Environmental > Aquatic > Marine > Cold seeps | place: Gulf of Mexico... | reverse complement strand
TAGTTCTTCAGGCTCTCCATGAACAGATAATGTCCCTTTTTTCGCTTTACATGAAAGCGAAAAAAGGACCAAAATTAATAAAATTATTTTGAATATCTGTTTCATAATTAATTACTCAATTGTTGTATAATCACCAATGCTTATATTTTTACCTTGACTTAAAACCTTAGCATGATTACCAATCATTGAATCTTGTACAACAGTGTTTAAAAGAATAGCATTTTTTTGAACAATTGTATTTTTTACAATTGTATTAGTAACTGTTGTACCTTGTCCAAGTGAGACATGTGGACCAACAACTGAATTTTTAATAACTACGTTGTTACCGATATAACAAGGTGGAATAATTGTTGCATTTTCTAAAACAACATCCTTAGCAACTAATGTTTTGTCTTTGTCGAATTCAAGAACACGTTGATTAGTATGAACTGTAACTTCTTTATTTCCACAATCTAACCATTCAGTTACTGTTCCGGGTTTAAATTTTGTTCCCTTTTCTGTTAACCTTCTTAAAGCGTCCGGTAATTGATATTCACCACTTTTAATGACATTATTGTCTATTAAGTATTGTAATTCAATTTTTAATTTTTCAGCTTCTTTAAAGTAATAAATCCCAATCATGGCTAAATCAGAAACAAACGTTTCTGGTTTTTCTACAAAATCAGTTATAATACCTTCACCATCTAGTTGTACAACACCAAAAGCTGAAGGGTTTTCAATTTGTTTGACCCATAAAATACCATCTACAGAGTTGTCTAAAGTAAAATCAGCTTTAAATAATGTATCTGCAAAAGCAACGACAACAGGTCCTTCTAAACATTCAGCGGCACATAGTACAGCATGTGCAGTTCCTAGCGCTTCTTTTTGATGAAAAATTCTTCCTTTTGCACCTAAGGCTTCAGCAACACGTATTAATTCGTCTTCTGCTTCTTTACCAAAGTCGCCTATAATAAATGCAATTTCATCAATCTTTTCAGATGATGTTTTAGCAATATCTTCGACTAATCGGTGTACAATTGGTTTTCCTCCTACTGGAACTAAAGGCTTAGGAACTGTTAATGTATGAGGTCTTAGTCTAGATCCTCTTCCTGCCATTGGTACAATAATTTTCATTGTGTTTTAGTTATATTTTGATGTTTAACAATCAAATTAATTAGTATTTTTATTTGTTACCAGTGCTTCCAAAACCACCAGTTCCTCTTTCTGTTTCACTTAAAATTTCTACTTCTTCAAAATTGGCTTGTTCATATTTTGCAATAACGAGTTGAGCAACGCGCTCACCATCACTCACTACAAAGTCTGTATTTGAAATGTTAACTAAAATTACGCCAATTTCTCCGCGGTAATCTGCATCAATTGTGCCAGGTGAATTTAAAACTGTAATTCCATTTTTATAAGCTAATCCACTACGTGGACGAACTTGAGCTTCATACCCATCAGGTAAAGCAATAAATAAACCTGTTTTATTAAAGCACGCTCTAAAGGTTTTAACGTAATTGACGAATAAATATTAGCGCGTAAATCAACACCAGCTGACTGTAATGTTTCGTAGGTTGGAGATTGATGTTTTGAATTATTAATTAATTGTATTTTCATATGTTTCACAGCTTTTGATAGCATAAGAATGTAAAAATACGTAATATTTACAACATAATAATATAATTTTAAAACAGTTATTTAATGAGGAATGTTGATTATTATTTGTCCATTGATAATGAATCTATAAGAACGGAATATTTACTGAAATCTTTTTAGTTGATTTACATTAAAATTCCATTCGGGTGTTTTTAATTCAGTGGTTAAATCAGTTAGTGAATACCAAGGGCTAAATTCCGAATCATTAGGATTTTTTAATAGCTGAATTTCTTGAGCCGGCATGTAACTTTGACTGAGTAAAAAAAGTTTCTCATTGGTCTTTGGATTAATAGCCATGTCTGTGACTAAAATCGCATGTCCAGGTGAACCACCCCAAATAAAAATATCACCTATTTTCATGTCTTCCTTTGCTACAAGTATAAGTTCCTTGGATAATGATAAGGTACCTGCGTAACTGAATATGATTTCCATATATTTCCAGAAATCTTTGTACGTGTTGGATGGTGAGGTGCGCTTAACCCAACTGACTTTACTACTATTAATTGCTATTCTATAACCTTGCATCCATTTTGAATAATCCGCTTGAAATCCATTCGTAAAGTTAAAATGAATGTCGTCATATTTTTTTTGATTCCATAAATATTCAGCCCGTAATCTCATGATTGCATCTGCACACTGATGCAAATCTCTTTTTCCTATTTCTAAATCAATAACCGCAGCGTATACATTGTAATTTTGTTTATAGCTTCCATCATAAAGCATCACTTCTGATCCATATGGTTTCAGTGGTAAATGTCTTAAATAAGTAGCGTATGAATTTTGATGTGCTGAGAGTCGTACAAAATTCTGAGGTGTGTTTATTCTTGATTCCAAATTTTTACCTTTTGGATTTATTATGGCTTGAAGAATAGTGTCTTGCTCAGTGATTGAATTTGATGAAAATTCAATACATGTCGAATCACTATTTTGAGCACATGAACTTAATCCAATTAATAGGATAATTACGGAGGTGAATATTGGTTTCATTTTTAAAGATTTACTTTATAATTCAAAGTTTTAATAAAGTAACAATGTCGCTATTCTTTAAATTTTTTTTCACCAAACTGACCAAGGAAGTATGCGCCAATGATTGGAATCATGGCGAAAACTGAATATTGGGTTAAAAAGTTAAGTTGGTTTAAAATGATCAAAAGCATAGCCATTGAGGCTATTACTGCGAGTGTGAAGATTGATTTATTCATACGATTAAAGGTAGTTAAAATGTGTTAATAAAATAGTTGACCCATTGAATAAAAAATGAAACAACATGGGATACAAAATGTTTTTTGTTTTCGTGTAAATATACCCTAATACTAGACCTAAAAACAGCATGGGTAATAGCTTTGTGGGTTGCATATGGCTACCAGCAAAAACTAAAGCACTTACAATAACGCCATAGTGCTCACTGTTTGAAGCTTGTTTTATTTTTGTTAGAATAGCACCTCTAAACACTCTTTCTTCTCCAATGGCAGGTAAAACAGCAATTACGAAAAGCTTAGCTATAAGCCAAGTACTTCCTGTTGTAGTTAGTAATGCCAATTGATATGCATCTGTATCTACTTCTTGTAATATAAAGCTGTTATTAGGTATGATGTCCTTTAGGAAGGCATTGATATAACCAAAAAACATCATTATAGGAAAACTAACGATTAGAATACCTATTACACTTAATGTTAAACGTGTGGTTGGGCGCTGAATAGTTAAACTGGTTGTAATAGATTGTTTGGTAAGTTTGAGATAGAAAAAATAACCACCAATAAATCCGATAAGTTGTGAATAAAACCCATTAATTATATATGTAGTTGGGTTGGCTAAATCAATAGTTTCAATTCCAACAAGTGGTAAGGTAATACCAGACAGTATGCTCGATAAAATAATACCGAAAAAAATGGAAAAAATTAGAATAGAGAGTTGAATACCTATTGAAAAATTTGATTTCATTATTGTAAAATTACTTTACGTTCAGCATCCAATTTAATTAGAATAAACAATAAAATTGAAAAGGACATCATTCCAGAGCCACCATAACTAAAAAAGGGGAGTGGGATACCGATAACAGGCGCCAAACCAATAGCCATTCCAATGTTAATCATAAAGTGATAAAAGAAAATACCCGCTACAGAGTAGGCGTAAACTCTTGTAAATCTGGACTTTTGTCGCTCAGCAATGAGTACAATTTTAATTAATAACGTCATGAATAATAAAACGAGACCAGCTGAACCTATAAAGCCTCTTTCTTCAGACCACGTACAAAATATGAAATCTGTGCTGTGTTCGGGGACGTGTTTTTGATTGGCACTGGCTAACTTAGCTTGCTTATATCCTTTTCCTGAAAATCCTCCAGAACCAATGGCTGCTTTTGCGCGATTAATATTATATCCCTTTCCGTTTGGATCTTCCATTTTTCCTAATACCAAATCAATTCTATCTCTGTGGTGCTTTTGTAATATGTTAGAGTATCCTAGTTCAACCACATTAATAAATATAATGGATATAATCATACTTCCTATTAGTGCTTTGTATAGTGTTTTTCTTTCTCTGGGTTGGATCAATTTTTTAATAACAAAATAGAATAATAAACCTAAAAACAGAATGACTAAGAAAACACCAAATTTACCACTCAACATGACTTTTGTAAATGGAAGGAAAAAAGTATTGCCTGCGACTAATAAGGTGATGACGGCGATAAAAACAGATACAATACCAAATAGTAATATATTACCAGCGTAACCTTCTCTATAAAGTACTAATATAAAAGATGTAAAGACGATAAATGTACCAGCATCTGGCTGTAATAGAACGAGCATTGAAGGTATACCAAGTATGATTAGAATTGGAGCGTTTGCCTGAATTGCCTGGAGAGTAGAAGTGATATAATTTGCAAGAGTTAATTGAGTATTAGATTTCGTTTTACGTTTTTTTGTAATAGAACTTTTCATACTCAGGTATCGAGCTAAAGCTAAACTTACGCCAATTTTCGCAAACTCTGAGGGCTGAATTCCTACGCTACCAAATCCAAACCATGACCGGGCACCGTTAATTGGTTTTGTAAATAATACTAGTAATAATAGTACCATGGTCACTATATACACCCAATAGCTATTTTTAATAATGAAGCTACCATCTAATAATAGAATAAAAAAGCCTAAGAACAATGAAATCCCAATCCACATAGATTGTTTGCCGTATTCTTTGGACATGTCAAATAAAAACGCATGTTCAGGTTCGTATACAGCAGAATATATTGTGGATAAGCCTAAGCTTACAAAAATTAAGTAAATTAGGATTAATCCCCAATCGACATCTCCTATTATGCTTTTTCCACGGCTCATTATTTAGGTTTTGTATAATTAATTAAATTGGCATCTAATATGCGTTTTTCCTTTCGTGGGTTTGAGATTGAATCCGTTAAGTACTGTTCAATCATCAAGCTAGCAATTGGTGCTGCCCATGTTCCTCCAAATCCTGCATTTTCAACATATACTGCAATAGCAATTTTAGGATCATCTTTGGGGGCAAAGGCAATAAAAATAGAGTGATCTTCGCCATGCGGATTTTGTGCTGTACCGGTTTTTCCGCAAACAATTATACTATCTAATCTAGCTCTTCGTGCTGTTCCTCCTGGAGAATTTACCACATCATACATCCCCTCAATCACGTCTGGGAAATGAATTTGGTCTACTTTAGTGTAATTTTTTTCTAAGTATTTACTTGGTATCGTATCTCCATCTATGTCCTTAATAAAATGTGGGTGATAGTAATAGCCTCTGTTCGCCATAATAACAGCTAAGTTTGCCATTTCAAATGGGCTTACAGTAACTTCTCCTTGTCCAATACAGATGGAGAAAATGGTACTAAATGCCCAACGGTATTCGCCATACACTCTGTCGTAATATTTTTTACTAGGAATTAAACCTTTAGCCATACCCCCAAAATCAATCTGTGAGGTTGTGCCTAGTCCAAAGCTTTCTACATAGTCTGCCCAAATATTTAATCCAATGGCAGCATCTTTATAAATACTCTTTTCTTTTCCTTGTTGTATGAGTCGTTTAACCACATAATAAAAATAAGGATTACAAGACATTTTAACAGCTTGTTGTACCGATTGAGCTGATGGATGATTATGACACCCTACTAAACGTTTTGTACACGGAAAACCACTTTCTTTTGTTATTACTCCCTCTTGCAAGGCAGACAAGGCCATAATCAGTTTGAATGTTGAACCTGGAGGGTAAATTGAACCTGTTGCTCTATTCAATAAAGGTTTTAATGAGTCTCGTTGTAAAACGCCATAGTTTTTTCCTAAACGTCTACCCACTAATAAGTCTGGATCAAAAGATGGTGCTGAAACCATAGAAAGTATTTCACCTGTAGAATGTTCAATAGCTACAACACTTCCTAATTTATTTTGCATTAGTTTTTCACCGTAGGCTTGGAGTTCCCAATCAATTCCTAGTGTAATGTTCTTACCTGAAATGGCTAATGTATCAAACTTACCCTCTTCAAAGCTTCCGGTAGAAATTCCAATGGCATCTTGTAGTAAATATTTTACACCTCTTTTTCCTCTTAGTATTTTTTCATATTCTTTTTCAATACCACTTCTACCAATGTAATCTCTTGATTTATAATAAGGTTGCCTTTTAATATCTCTTCTTCTCACCTCATTCATATATCCTAATAAATGTCCGGCGACATGTTTTGGATAGGTTCTTAGTGTTCTTTCTATTTCAAAAAAGCCGTTGTATTTATATAATTCAGGTCCAATTTTAGTAAAATCATCTGGGGAGATTTGTTTTTCAAATTCAGAGGCTTTCCGATAAGAGTAATCTTTAGCTTTTAAAATTCGTTTAGTATATTCTTCAATGGGTATTCCAATTAATTTGGCAAATGCAAATGAATCAATTTCTTTAACTTTTTTAGGTATAACCATTAAATCATAATGGTTTTCGTTAGCTATTAATTTTTCGTGATTTCGGTCAAATACAATTCCTCTTGCTGGATAAGTTACCACTTTTCGTTCTGAAATTTGTGCTGCTCTTTCCACCCAGTGAGAATCAATAAGTTGCATATAGGCTAAGCGAAATAAAAAGGCGTGTCCAATTAAAATAAACATCAGACTGATGGTATATTTTCTATTACTATAAGTCTCCATTATTTTTTGGTCGGTTTATACAATAAGTATTGTAATAGAACAATAATAAATAGGGTAACTAAAGTACTAAATACTGTTTTTAGTATAATCGAAAAAATTAAATCAAAACGTAGAATTTCAAAAATGAAAAACCATAAATGGTGAATGGCAACAAGAATTGCTGCGAACGTTAAGAACCAAGTTTTTCCCATGTCATGAATACTTAGTAAGAGTACGTTATCATAACCATCTCTGGGTCTAACTAATTTTAATATAAAAGGACGAATGTATGCTATTAATAAACTAGAAGAAGTGTGTAGGCCGAACGTGTCACTAAACATATCTACACCAATTCCTAAAAGTAGTGCAATAACGATTGAAGCAACTAGACTTGTTTCTACAGGAAGCATTATAATAGCAATAATGTATACCATAGGGTATACTAATCCACTAAATTGAACTTGATTAAACACCATGCCTTGAAGTAGGATCACGAATACAAAATAGATGCTGTATTTTACCCACGGATTATTCATTGAAATAGTTTTGTTCTATAGATTTTTGTTCTGTTTTTAAAATGTTTTTGACTAAGTAAACGGTATATAGTTGTGAAAAATTCACACCTAAGTCCACATTTAACTTTAAGGTTAAGGAGCCATCATTCACAAAGTCATTTTTAAGTGTACCCACTACGATTCCTTCTGGATACACCCCATTTGATCCTTTCGTTAAAATAGTTTCTCCTCCGGTAACAATTATATCACTTGTAATACCATGTAATTGTAATACTTCAGAATCAGTACCGTCCCATTTAGTTTGACCTCTAACTTCTTCTTGTTCTTTTATTTTGGCACTAATATTTACTTTGTCAGACAAAATAGTTTTAATAATGGCGTAATGATTAGATACATCTACAACAAAACCTACAATTCCATCATCTGATATGACACCCATTCCTTTTTCTACGCCTAAAATAGAACCTTTATTTATGGTAATGTAATTGTTTCTTTTATTTGTTGTTGAATTAATGACAGTAGCTGGTGTGTATTCGTACTGTTGTTCGTAAATAGAATCATTTATGATAAATAATTTGTCTTGCAATTGATAATAACTTCTTGGCTGACTTGCTAAAAGTTCTGAATTAGCTATGGCTAAAGAATCAATAGCAGCTTCTAACTTAAAGTGTTTAGAAATGTTATGACGATTTTTTAGCATCCAGCCTGATATAGCTGAAGATGTATTAATAAACGTTGCTTTATGATAATTTTTTGAATTAAAATAAACACCTAAAATAAACACTTGCAAAAAGAAAAATAGCAAAAAGTTTCTAAATTTCTTTAAGAAGTTAAATAGGTTTTTCATTATTTATACTCAATTCTTGCCAATGGCGATTTTTATTTATCTTTCTAGGAAGTGGAATTTATCAATGTTCTTCAGTGCGATACTTGTCCCTCTAGCTACAGCTCTCAAGGGATCTTCTGCAATATGTACCGGTAACTTAGTTTTTCCAGAAATTCTAATATCTAAACCTCTTAACATGGAACCACCACCTGCTAAATAAATACCTGTTTTAAAAATATCGGCAGATAATTCGGGTGGAGTCATTTCTAAACAGTTTAATATCGCTTGTTCAATTTTTGCTACAGATTTGTCTAAAGCATGTGCAATTTCAGAATACGTAATTGAAATCTCTTTTGGAATTCCAGTCATTAAATCTCTACCACGAACCGCATAAGGTTCAGGTATCTTATCTTCAGGTAATTCTAATAAGGCAGCTCCAACTTCAATTTTAATTTGTTCAGCAGTTCGCTCTCCAACTAAAATATTGTGTTGACGTCTCATATACTCTTCAATATCTCTAGTGAAATCATCACCAGCTACACGGATAGATTTATCACAAACAATACCACCTAAAGCAATAACTGCAATTTCAGAAGTACCACCGCCTATATCAATGATCATATTCCCCATTGGTTCAACAACATCAATACCGATACCAATAGCAGCTGCCATTGGCTCGTGGATTAAATAAACATCTTTCGCTCCTGCATGTTCTGCAGAATCTCGAACGGCTCTTTTTTCAACCTCAGTAATCCCTGAAGGAATACAAATCACCATTTTTAAACTCGGTGTAAATAGAGAAGATTTTTGATTAATCATTTTGATCATTCCTCTAATCATTTGCTCTGCAGACTCAAAATCAGCAATAACACCATCTTTCAATGGTCTAATAGTTTCAATTAACTTATGGGTTTTCCCATGCATTTGTTGCGCTTTTTTTCCAATCGCAACAATTTTACCAGTTTGAATATCTCTTGCAACTATTGAAGGTTCATCAACAACTACTTTATCATTCATAATGATAAGTGTGTTGGCTGTTCCTAAATCAATTGCAATTTCTTGCGATAAAAAGTCAAATAATCCCATTTAATGTCCTCCGAGTTTAATATTTTCTATGTTAATCTACTAACTTTATACGACTTTGCTAGCAAAGTCGTATAAAAATTAGATGAATGTGTGTTTTTTAATGTTTAAAGTGTCTATTACCAGTAAATACCATGCTCATATTATGTTCATCACAGTAAGTAATTGAGAATTCATCTTTAATTGAACCTCCTGGTTGAATTACTGAAGTGATACCTACTTTGTCCGCAATTTCAACACAATCAGGGAAAGGAAAGAATGCATCAGAAGCCATAGCAGCTCCTTTTAAATCAAATCCAAATGTTTGTGCTTTATGAATAGCTTGGTTTAAAGCGTCTACTCTTGATGTTTGTCCTGTACCACTTGCTAATAATTGTCCGTTTTTAGCAATCACAATGGTATTAGATTTTGTATGTTTCACTAATTTATTAGCAAATTCTAAATCTTTTAATTCTTGTGCTGTAGGTTCAACTTTAGTGATTGTTTTAAAATCAGCAATTTTATCCGTAATTAAATCTTTGTCTTGTTCTAAAACTCCGTTTAATATGGTTCTGAATTGTTTTTTAGGTAAAACAACTTCCTTCTGAATTAATAGTACTCTATTTTTCTTACCTTTTAATACTTCTAAAGCATCAGTATCAAAAGCAGGAGCGATTACAACCTCACAAAATAATTTATGAATTTCATTAGCAGTGGCTATGTCAATTCTTTTATTTGAAATTAAAATACCGCCAAATGAAGAAACTGGATCTCCAGCTAAGGCAGCTGTATATGCTTCTAATAATGTGTTTCGTGTGGCTAAACCACATGCATTATTGTGTTTTAATATAGCAAATGTTGGCTTTTCATCTTTAAATTCAGCAATATAGTTTACTGCAGCATCAACGTCTAATAAATTGTTATATGATAATGCTTTACCGTGTAATTTATCAAACATGGCATCTAAGTCACCATAAAACACACCTGATTGATGTGGGTTTTCACCATATCTTAAACCATTTGCTGGTGCATAACTTGCTTTAAATGCGCGTTTATCTTTTTGGTTGAAATAATTAAATATTTCAGTATCATAATGTGATGATACATTAAACGTTGCCGTAGCAAAATCTTTTCTTTGACCTAAAGTAGTACCATTACCTGCTGCTAAAATTTCAGTTAAAGCTGGGTATTGATCTTTTGAAGGAATGATTACTACATCTTTATAATTTTTTGCTGCAGCTCTAATTAAAGAAATACCACCGATATCTATTTTTTCAATGATGTCAGCATGACCTGCATCTGAAGCAACAGTGTCTTCAAATGGATATAAATCAACTATAACTAAATCGATTTCAGGAATATCAAATTCTTTCAGCTGAGCTTGATCTCCTTCATTATCTCTTCTATTTAAAATACCACCAAACACTTTTGGGTGTAAAGTTTTTACTCTACCACCTAAAATTGAAGGATATGAAGTTAAATCTTCAACTCTTTCCACTTTAATTCCCAAATCTTCAACAAATTTTTGAGTTCCACCTGTTGAATAAATCGTTACGCCATAATCATTTAATTGTTTTACGATTACGTCTAATCCTGTTTTGTCAAACACCGAAATTAGTGCGTTTTTAATCTTTTTTTGTTCAGCCATTTTAAAAAATAAAATACAGTTAATATATAAGTTTGCAAAAATAAGTTAATTCATCTTATAAATGATTGAATTT
>Ga0105359_10004669_pt1 | contig 10896 bp, 9 predicted proteins | sample GOMGulsemesocosm_6_FD_83659 | JGI IMG/M metagenome (GOLD analysis project Ga0105359, IMG submission 83659) | Methane-oxidizing microbial communities from mesocosms in the Gulf of Mexico - GOM8C Gulf of Mexico | ecosystem: Environmental > Aquatic > Marine > Cold seeps | place: Gulf of Mexico... | reverse complement strand
TGCAACTGCCGCAGAGCAACAAACATCGGTGGCAAATAACATTGCATCCGACCTGAGTGACATTCGCTCACAATCAAGCGTTTTGCTTACTGCAACGCAATTATCAGTTGCCGGTATTCAAGAACTTGTAGATGCCTCAGAATCATTGGGCGGTATCTTAGAGAAGTATCACACCTAAAATTTCACTATCAAGCTGATATAAAATTCAGAATAAGGTGATGGTTCGTAACGCAAGGTCTAGCGAACTATCATTCCCGCCAGCGATTATTCCAGGCACGTGCATTACATCCATAAATTTTCCTATATATAATGGCTTCTGAAAACAATGGGCTATCAAATACAAAAGTATGGAATTCACCGTTTTCACCACAAGGTTCGATCACCTCTGGTACGCGAGTTAATCATTGGCGGTTATAAAGGCCGTGTCATCAATGCTTGAGCTGAAATCTCTGGCAACTTTATCCGTTAGTGTCACTAAGGCATCAACCATAGCAACCTCTCCCGCTGCATGCCCCGCTAATGGTAAAACTGTCAGATCCACTTCGGGCCAAACCTGCGAAAGCTCCCAAGCTTGAGCAAGCTGGCAAACCATATCATAGCGTCCATGTACGATATAGGTTGGGATATTCCGGATCTTATCGATGTTTTCTAAAATAGCTTGTTGAGCAATAAAACATAGGTTCAGGCTGTAATATAATAAGATAATGGCAGCTGCATCATTGCTTGCTTCGATGGTAAGTAAGTCTGGTATTTGATAAGTGTCTTCTCTTAGCGTAACAATTTGCTGCTCCCACTGGTTAAGCGCCTGCTGCGCTTGTGCACGACGAGAATCATCAATTCCCACTAACAAGTCATATAAACTTTTTAATGGTGTTTGCTGCTCCGCAGGTGTTAATACTGACATTAACAATTTCCAGGCTTCGGGAAATATTTTAGCCGCACCAGAACTAGAATAAACCCAGTCAATATCTTCCTGCCTTGCTAAAAATACACCACGCAAGATCATCTTCATCACGCGATCCGGATGCTGTTGTGCATAGACGAGTGCCAAGGTCGCCCCCCAAGAGCCACCAAACACTATCCATCTGTCTATAAGCAGTGTCTTTCTTATCTGTTCTAAATCATCAACCAGGTAACGGGTGGTATTATTATCCAGGCATCCATAAGGACGTGAGCGACCACAACCACGTTGATCGAACAGGATAATACGGTAAATCTTAGGATTGAAAAAACAACGATGAGCAGGCCGACAACCTGAGCCAGGACCGCCGTGTAAAAAAATAATCGGAAGCCCATTTGGATTGCCACACTCTTCAACATAAAGCTGGTGTTCAAGCGTTCCCTTTTTGGCCGGCATAGACAGGAAATAGTCTGTGTAAGGCTCAATATCTGGATACAATTTTCGCATATTACCCTCTTTGGCTTTCTCGCTTAGGAGCAAAGCTAAACATGGCGAGTATGGACACAAAAATAGTCGAGACAGATACCACGATAAAGGCTTCCAAGTTTAGCTGCTGATATAGTGCAAACCGCAATAGCTCAACACAGTAGCTAAATGGATTATAATCACAAAGCCAATATAGCCACAGACTCGCTTCCTTCATTTTCCACAGCGGGTATAGCGCGCTGGAGAGAAAGAACATGGGAAAAATCACAAAATTCATGACACCGGCAAAATTCTCTAACTGCTTTATTAAATTAGATAAAAGTAAACCTAATGCACCCAAAAAAAAGGCAATTAAAAAGATCGCCGGAACGGCAGCAAGATAGCCTAACAGTGGCGTTTCAACATCAACAATCTGGGCAACCAACAGGAAAATATAGACCTGTATTAAAGACAGGATAGCAGTCGCAATCAGTTTACACATAAGCAGAAAAGGTCTAGGAAATGGGCTCATCAAAAGCAGCTTCATACTGCCCATCTCTCTGTCATACACCATAGACAGTGAACTCTGCATGCCATTAAACAGGACGATCATACAGCACAGACCAGGCGTAATATATTGCTGATAGGTGATGTAGGTACCATAAGGCTCCATGATTGATACCCCAAGTGCGGCACGAAAACCAGCAGCAAATACCAGTAACCAGAGTAAAGGTCGGATCAAAGCACTCAATAAACGTGTGCGCTGCTGCAAGAAACGTAGAAATTCGCGCTTAACAACACCAAAGAAACAGTAGCTATATTGTTGAATATTCACATCAACTCCGGATTCTGAGTTAACTTATGGTAAAGCTGGAACAGACCATTTGTGTTATGCAGATTACAGAGGTCATTACAGCTCCCTTGAGCCCTAATCTGCCCTCTGTCTAACAAAATCAGTTCATCTTCGCCGCTCACTTCATCCATCAAATGGGTTGCCCACAAAATACAGATCCCAAGCTCATGGGCCAATTCTCTCACATGTTCAATAATCAATAGCCGACTGTCGGTATCTAGGCCTACAGTCGGCTCATCGAGTAAGATAACCTTAGGTTTATGCATCAAGGAGCGAGCAATTTCGAGTCGGCGACGATGACCGCCATTTAACTGCCTGACACGATCATTCAAACGCTCTATTAATTGTAAATTGACAAGGATGCCTTCAACATTTGTAAGCGCAGCCTCAGAAGATAGGCCCTGTAATGAAGCGTGATACAGCAGGTTTTGCTTCACCGTCAGGTCCAGATCTAAGGTGCTTTGTTGAAACACGACGCTCATCAATGGTAGCGTCGCTCTTTTTTGTTCAATTAGATCAAAATCACAGATCCTGATCTTACCCTGTGAAGATTCAAACAGGCCAGTAAGCAGTGAAAACAGTGTGCTTTTCCCTGCTCCGTTTGGCCCAAGCAATACATTAAACCCCGCCTTTAACGAGAAATTAAGATCCTTGAGTACCGGCTTATGACCGTAATTGTAAGAAAGGTTTCTCACTAAAATACTCATTGAACTTCCCTAATCGCCACTCCCCATGGGTATCTGCCGACTTTAATAGACTTAGCAACTGTCATCTCGTTAACGTCGATGACAGAAACATCGCCGCTTACCCCATTGGTGGTTAATAGCTGACTTTGATCTTGGTTAAAAGCAAGCTGCCAAACTCGTCGCCCCACGAGTAGATACTTTTCTATAGTTAATGATTTGCGATCAATCACGGCAACGTGATTTGCAGGGCCCAAAGCGACAAAAGCATATTTTCCATCCTGACTCAGCGCAACGCCTACAGGTTGCACGCGATCTTTATGGATCCCATTAATTTCGAATCCAAACGTTTTGATAATTTTTCGTGTGCTAACATCCATAACAACCACTTCACCACCAATCTCTGAACTCACCCAAAGTAGCTTGCTATCATCAGAAAACACCGCCGATCTTGGTCTCGAACTCACTAAAGTGTTATCAAAATTCTCATGGGTTTCAGTGTCAATCCAATGAACTATATTGGTCGTCTCCGATGTCACCACGACTATCTTACCATCGGGGCTTACCGCTAAACCTTCGGGCTCAACCCCTACATCTATCTGGGCTGTTACTAAGCGTGATTCAATGTCGATGACAGTGAGCAGAGCATCATCTTCATTGGCGGTATAGATAGTTTTGCCATCAGGGTGCAATGCAATGGTTTCAGGATCTTCTCCTGAAGGTAATTCGCCGATCACCTCGTCAGTAGTTAAATCTAAAATTTGAATCCTGTCTGAATCACTGGCGCAGATATAGGCCAACGATTTATCTTGATTAAATATAATGCCTCTGGGTCTTTGCCCTACAGGTATCCGCTTAACGACAACCTGACTACTAAGATCAATAACTGAAATATCATCATCTTTCTCATTGGTCACATAAGCATACTCAGCGCTGCTCAAAGATCCTGAAACGAGACCAGTAAGCAAGCCAAATAGAACATTGACCACGGTTAGTTTTTTCATAATAAGTCCTTTTTAGTTGTACAGAGTGATTCTTGAATATCAAAACCTAAGGTATCAAGGTCGGTGTTAGGATGAAGCACCCCAGCTTGGGGTGAGAGTGATACTAGAGCGTGTGGCTGAACCAGCGATATCGGCATTCTTAGCTGACCACTCCAGGGTCTATAACTGAGTTTTCTGCCCTTATAAGCGGCCAGTTCAAAATCCGCAGATTTAATATAAGTAATTAATGTTACTGGATTATCAGATTTCTGTTTATGGACAGATTGCGCTACAGTTCGTACCGCAAGGTAAGCACTAAAATCCAGTTCATTCATATTTCGATTGGCTAAGGCTCTGAACCTGTTTTGCAGCTGCACTGCGCCCCACTGCTCAATCACAAAGTGCCAGGCTAATGCTTCTAAACCTGCAGAGCCAACAACGGGCCGAGGTAAAAAAGTATTAAAGGGCAGATACTCGGAGAAGTCTTTCGATTTATCGGCGACATACACCACATCATAATCACCGCTGGTTTGGGTGAACAGTGGCACCTCCTGTTGCGCACTTCGTCTCAGGTCAGTATCAAAGCTCCAGCTTTTTTCAGTCATAATGTTTAACCCAAAGCGCTTCGCTGAACGTTTAAATGAATCACTTAAATTATTGTCTTCATCTCTTTGCCCACTAATTAACAACACATCATTAAAGCGTCGAGTAAGCAGCCACTGCGCAATGGCATCGGATCGCATGGCATCACTAGGCGTAGTATGAAGTATTGAGCTTAAACATTGTTTGTACCTAAGTAGGTCTGACGACTCATTGATATTAAAAATTAATACTTGTTTATTATCAGCCCAACGATTTATCTCAATAAGTGTATCCATGGGCGCATCGACAATGAAAATATGCTGACCCGCTTTAAAATCTGAGGCTAACTTTGCCAATAACGCTGTCGCTAAATCAAATTCTGCATAGTTAAGCGCAAAGTGTTGTTTTAAGAACTTGCCAGTCGTATTTGAATCATTAATGGCCAACCGCGCTCCTTGTACACCGCTATCTTGAGCCACTTCAATAACATTAGAAAGTGCAGCAACTTGCCGTACATTCAACTTTAAATAACTGATTTTCACATCGATAATCTCAGAATTGTCTGAAGCGGCAAATGAGCTGCACATATTAAAGAGTGATAAAAAACATAAGCTTTTAAATAAGGTCATCGTCTTTCCAATATTTATCCATTGACATGTTGTTAACAAGTTCATTGTTAACCTGTAACTAGCATATAGAAAAAAAATCAATGTTCAAATCACTCGCCCACACCAAGATATAGACATAAGCAGTTGAAAATAAATGATATTAATTTAAAACCTGGTTCTTCACCCTAAAATATTCCTACTAAAGGATGATACTGAATCCGGCCAAAGTGTAATTCGGAAGAGTAAATTTAGTAGTTAGTATTAGAGTGCGAAATGACATCGAAAAACAATACAAACAATCAGGATGGATAAAATGAGAACGATGAGATTTAAAGATAAATGCACGTTGGCTTCAATATTAATTGTTAGTTCTTTTAATATTTCAGCTCATGGCGCTGTTACACCACAAGCCATCGATACTTCAGAACTACCTCAAATCGCCGAAGAGTGGCAGGACGTTAACCCTTACCGCGAACTAAGTACTGAAAATCAATCGAACATTATTCGTGTTGGTGCGTCAGCCTATAATCAAAATTGTGCTCGCTGCCATGGTCTGGAAGGTATTTCCGGTGGTATTGCCCCCGACCTGCGTTTTCTACCAACTGATTTTGATGGTGATGAATGGTATGGCTACAGAGTACAAAATGGCGCCGTTCGTAATGGCGCTGTGTATATGCCAAAGATGGCTGAGTACCTGTCTCAAGAAGCTCTTTGGGCAATTCGAACTTGGTTAGAGTCAGTAAGTGAAGTTAATTAAGGCGATGGGCTTGGGATTTGGTTTGATCTCATGCTTACTGGCCAACACTTGGGTGTTAGCAAGACCTTATGATGACATCATAGACAGCCAGTATATCACTGTGGCTGTTTATCGTGATTTTGCCCCTTTCTCCTATCAAGTCAACGACCTAGCCCGAGGGATAGATATCGACGTTGCCCAGCATATTGCTAAAGAATTGGGGGTCGAACTGAGGTTGAGGTGGATGACCGCAGATGAAAATGTGGAGGACGATCTTAGAAACAATCTCTGGAAAGGCCACTTTTTAAAACGCAGTGTTGCTGATCTTATGTTGCGCGTTCCCTATGACCAAGCTTACTCACAATTGCGTGATGATATTGGCGAATATGTTCATGAACAAGTACACATGCTTGCTCCCTATCATACTGAATCATGGCAAATAATATATAACGCAAAACAGATCGAATCCGTCTCCACCATCGCGGTTTTTCAATATCATGATATTGGTGTCGAAGTAGACTCTATACCGCAATTTTATCTTACCTCCGCGTTTTCAGGTCGAATGCGCGACCGAGCAAAACATTTCTCATCCATCCTTTTTGCACTTGAAGCCATGAGCAGAAACGAAGTGGATGCTGCGATGGGACTGAGAAGTCAAATCAGTCATTTCCAGCAAACATTAGACTCAAAAAAGTACCGCTTAGCTGAGAATGCGTTTCCAATGATGGGACAACAACAGTGGGATATTGGGATGGCGGTTAAAAACCAATATAGACAACTCGGTTACGCAATCGGTGACATAGTCGAAGCGATGGTGAGAGAAGGCGATATGGAAAAGATATTTATAAAATATAACACTATTTATCAAGTACCTAAACTATATCTACCCACTAAATCTCATCCTTAGTAGTCCTACTAAGTGATGATATAAATCCCTACGGGGTGCAATAGGAGAGAAAAAGGATTCACTTTACTCTAGTTTTATCCTGCACAAACAACAGTATTTTTAATACGTAAGCAACAACAATATTTTTAATACGCGAGTCACAGGATAGATAAAAGATGCCAAGGCAATAAATGCATTATTGAAGAGAATACATTTATTAGACTTAGCATGAAACACGCTAAACCTAAAGTTAGGTTTACTGGATATGACCCCGCAAGGAAACACAATGATAAAAACATGTCAAAGCAAAAAGTTATCATTATCTATTTGTATTACATTAGCGCTCTGTGGTACAGCGAGTGCTAATGTAACTGATGAAGATATAACTAACGATCAAGCGACAACTCAAGATGTAGTCTCTTATGGAATGGGCCTGCAAGGTCAGAGATACAGTCCGCTGACTAAGATTGATACCGATACGGTGAAGGAAATGCGCCCAGTCTGGTCTTTCTCATTAGGGGGGGAGAAACAGCGCGGTCAAGAGTCACAACCTATGATCAAAGATGGCGTCATGTATATCACAGGTTCCTACTCGCGGGTTTACGCCATAAATGCGAGAACGGGTGATGAACTGTGGCAATATGATGCGAGGTTACCCGATGGCATCATGCCTTGTTGTGATGTGATTAACCGTGGTGCGGCGCTGTATGGTGATCTCATCATCTTTGGTACGTTAGATGCCAAACTTGTCGCCCTCAATAAAGATACCGGTAAAGTTGTTTGGAAAAAGAAAGTTGAGGATTATAAAGCAGGTTATTCAATCACAGCCGCGCCAATTGTTGTTAAAGGCAAAATAATTACCGGCGTATCAGGCGGTGAGTTTGGCATTGTCGGTAAAGTCAGAGCTTACGATGCTTTAAATGGTCAGCTCGTGTGGGAACGCCCCACGGTTGAAGGCCATATGGGTTACATCTGGCAAGATGGTAAAAAAATAGAGAATGGCATCTCTGGCGGTAAAGCAGGGCAAACTTGGCCTGGTGATCTGTGGAAATCAGGTGGTGCAGCGCCTTGGCTAGGCGGCACTTATGATGCTGATGTGGATCTGCTCTTCTTCGGAACAGGTAACCCCGCGCCTTGGAACTCTCACCTTAGGCCTGGCGATAATTATTTCTCAGCGTCTCGCTTAGCGATAGATCCCGACACTGGCAAAATTGTCTGGCACTTCCAAACCACCCCGCATGATGGTTGGGATTATGATGGCGTCAATGAGCTGATCCCTTTCAATTATGAAGAAAATGGTAAATCAGTTAAAGCGGCCGCCACCGCAGATCGTAATGGTTTTTTCTACGTACTTAACCGCGAGAACGGTGACTTCATCCGTGGTTTTCCCTTCTCAGACAAGATCACATGGGCGTCTGGTTTAGATGCCAAAGGACGCCCGATCCTTGTTGACGCAGGCCGTCCGGGAAATCCAATGGATACAAAAGAAGGTAAGCAAGGCAAGACTGTGCTCGCAGCGCCCTCGTTTTTAGGTGGAAAAAACTGGATGCCAATGGCTTATAGCCAAGATACTGAGCTTTTCTATGTACCCTCAAATGAGTGGGAGATGGATATCTGGAATGAACCAACTGCGTATAAAAAAGGCGCTGCTTACCTAGGCGCAGGGTTTACTATCAAGGCAATCAATGAAGACTATATTGGTGTTTTGAAAGCAATAGATCCTAAAACAGGCAAGGAAGTATGGCGTTACAAAAACTATTCACCGTTATGGGGTGGCGTACTGACCACTGCGGGTAATCTGGTCTTTATGGGTAACCCTGAAGGGTACTTATTAGCCTTCGATGCTAAAAACGGTGAGATCAAATATAAATTTAATACCGGATCTGGCATCGTTGGCTCACCTGTTACCTGGGATATGGACGGTGAGCAATACGTTTCCGTGCTTTCAGGATGGGGTGGTGCTGTGCCTCTTTGGGGAGGGGATGTGGCTAAACGCATTAAACACCTAAACCAAGGTGGTAGTGTTTGGACCTTCAAGTTACCTAAAAGCTAATAGCAGCTAGCATTAGCTTCTAAAATAACGGCGACTAAAAGGGCTGTCATGCACAGTCCTTTTATTACAACACCATTCTAAAGTATGAGTTTTTTTGTGCCAAGGAGCCATATTTTGTCTTGCCGTGCAGGACTAATATGAATGCTACTAGATGCTTTGAGCTCACTCAGGGTGAACAAAAACAAGACCATCAAAAAGAGTCATACTCTATTAGGTCTAGATTCGAGGTAAAATATGATTTATGCAAATCCAGGTAGTGACAGTTCTGTAATGTCTTTTAAAGCGCAATACGAGAACTTTATCGGCGGCAAATGGGTACCACCAGTTAAAGGGGTATATTTTAGTAATACGACCCCAGTGACCAATGAAGAAATCTGTAGAATACCCCGTTCATGTTCGCAGGATATTGACCTCGCATTAGACGCTGCCCACAGTGCCAAAGATGAGTGGGCAAAGACTTCGGTACAGGCGCGCTCAAACATACTATTAAAAATTGCAGACCGCATTGATGAACATCTAGAAGCACTCGCAGTGGCAGAAACATGGGATAACGGCAAACCCATTCGTGAAACCTTAGCCGCCGATCTACCTTTATGTTCAGACCACTTCCGCTACTATGCAGGTTGTATTCGTGCGCAAGAGGGCTCCATATCTGAAATTGATAACGATACAGTGGCTTACCACTACCATGAACCACTTGGTGTCGTTGGCCAAATCATTCCCTGGAACTTTCCGCTGTTAATGGCAGCATGGAAAATCGCGCCAGCACTTGCTGCAGGTAACTGTATTGTACTTAAACCTGCCGAACAAACGCCAGCAAGTATTTTAGTATTGATGGAAGTAATGGGTGATCTACTTCCACCAGGTGTTCTTAACATTGTTAATGGTTACGGTAAAGAAGCTGGTGAGGCATTGGCCACCAGCACGCGCATCGCAAAAATCGCATTTACAGGTTCAACTGCCGTTGGCGGACATATATTGAAATGCGCAGCAGAAAATTTGATCCCTTCAACTGTTGAGTTAGGCGGTAAATCTCCCAACATCTATTTTGGTGATGTCACTCGATTTGAAGATGACTACTTGGATAAGTGCGCCGAGGGTTTTGTGCTTGGTTTCTTCAATCAAGGTGAAGTGTGTACCTGTCCATCACGAGCCCTAGTACAGGAAGATATTTTTGATGACTTCATGGCTAAAGTATTAGAGAAAACTAAAAAAATCATACGCGGTAATCCACTCGATAGTTCAACAATGGTCGGCGCTCAGGCTTCGAGAGAGCAATTCGACAGGATCATGAGCTACTTAGAAATAGGCACTCAAGAGGGTGCGAAAGTATTAACTGGTGGGGGTCAGGAAAACTTAGCTGACTCACTTGAGAATGGTTTCTATATCCAGCCAACCATACTTCAAGGAAATAACTCAATGCGGATCTTCCAGGAAGAGATTTTTGGTCCTGTGATTGCCGTAACAACCTTTAAAGATGAAGCGGAAGCGCTAGCCATTGCTAATGACACCGCTTACGGCTTAGGTGCCGGTCTCTGGACTCGCGATACGAACTTAGCCTATAGAATGGGGCGTGGTTTACAGGCTGGTCGTGTTTGGACCAACTGTTATCACCTCTACCCTGCTCATGCCGCTTTTGGTGGCTACAAGAAATCAGGTATCGGGCGTGAAACGCACAAGATGATGTTAGACCATTATCAGCAAACTAAGAATTTACTCGTAAGTTACAGCACTACTCCACTTGGTTTCTTTTAATCATTGAGTGATACGCTTTCAAGCATAATGTATGTTTGGAAGCGTGTACGTTTGGAAGCGTAACTGTTTAACATTAGAATGAGGCGTTAACATGGTATTTTTAGGCTGGCTCAAACTCGGTCATTTACCCAACTTCATCTTATTTTTTATGTTCGCGTTTCCTACTCTCTCTTTTGCTAATAATGATATAACTGAGATCCCCAAACCAATAGTCCAACTTTTCCCCAGTGCCACACGAGTTGGTTTGCCAGATGAAAACCTGCCCGTGATTCCCGTTTATCAACTCAACGAGCTGTTAGGCTATGCCTTTGAAACCGATGACCTTACAGATATTATCGGATTTTCCGGGAAATCAATTAATCTATTAATTGGTCTTAATACCCAAGGGGTC
>Ga0105359_10004651_pt1 | contig 10924 bp, 6 predicted proteins | sample GOMGulsemesocosm_6_FD_83659 | JGI IMG/M metagenome (GOLD analysis project Ga0105359, IMG submission 83659) | Methane-oxidizing microbial communities from mesocosms in the Gulf of Mexico - GOM8C Gulf of Mexico | ecosystem: Environmental > Aquatic > Marine > Cold seeps | place: Gulf of Mexico... | reverse complement strand
TTATCATTAACAACCGGTAAAACTGTGATCTCTACATTTGCTCTTCATGACGCGGAAAAACTACAGTTTCTCGCTAACCTGTATGAACAAGAAAAAATAAAGCCGGTTATCGATAGGGCATATTCATTAGATGACATTATTGACGCTCATTTATATGTAGAGAAGTGCCGTAAAAAAGGTAATGTTGTCATTAATGTAAGTCATTAGTGACTATGAGTTTATTATCACAACCAACAGCAATATCACATATCACCAGTTAAGTGTTTGATTAGCCATGGCATTCACTTTATATAGCCTTGCTCCATGATAAAGCCTTTCACTTAAAAAGTGGGCCGCAGTGGGTTTTAAGGGCTGCCTCAGAGGTTGGCATTAATTGTAGTGTCAGCCCAGCGACCACTTTTCCACTAATCTATATGGCCGCCTTCCTACAAGGTCAGTTTTTGATTTTATTTTGTTCGTGTCTTGATTACGTTAACTGCGTTTGGGAATGTACACACTTAACCCTTATCAGTTAAAATAAATTTACTCTGTATTTAACCAAATAAATATTGATGGCTAGCCGCTGCTTTTAATTGATTTGGTTGCGTTTGAGCTAGGTGTGCTAGTGATTGTTGGGTGTTTGCCTGTAAATGAATTCAATCCTATATCAACGTAAAAACTTCTTAATAAAACTCCAGTGAATATGTTTAAGGTAATTTTACTTGAGATTACTCTTTGTTAGTGTATTATTGCCACTAACTGAGTTGTAAGGATAACTTCCTAGCATCAAGTTAGTCATCATTTTAATTGTTTGATGACCTGATTTAATTGATATTGATTTAAACATGACAATAGAGAGTTATAATATGACCTTTTTAAAAAAAACATTCGCGATTAACAAAAAGCAAACATTCTTTTGTGCCTTATTGAGTGTCGCCTCAATCTCTGCTTGTGCATCGAATGAGAGTCTTGATGGATGGAGTTTAGAAAAAGAAGAAAGCGGTATTACAACCTATTCAAGAGAAGTCGCTGATCATGATATTAATGAGGTTCGTGGGGAAACAAAAATAAAAGCAAGTGTCGAACAATTGGTAGATTTATTCATGAACCAAGATAATTGTGCCTTATTTTCAGAAAACTGTCATTCGGCAAAAATCCTTAATCGAAAAACTGATAGTGAATTTGACTTGTATAAAATGATAAAAAACCCCGCACCTTTTAGTGATAGGGACGTTTTATTAAATGTTAAAGTAGAAAATTCTAATGACACAGGTGCAGTAGTTATTTCATATAAAGATATAAAAGGGGATATGCCTCAAGATGATTGCTGTATAAGACTTGAATCTGACAAAGGCTATTGGAAGTTTATGCCTTTAAAAGATGGCTATACTCATGTTACATGGCAGTTTCATACAAATCCTGGGGGAGCTCTACCAGCAATGTTGCTTAATGGCGTTATGCCAAGTTTACCGGTTAATCTATTTAATAAAATTATCAATAAATATAAGTAATTCTACTCCCACATTATGTTATGTAATTAGCTAGTGTATAAACAAGATTAATGAACTTTAAAAAATATGGATATATTTGGTTCATTTTTCTACTGCCAGTTAACATATAACCCTGTTAGTGTTTTGTAGCGACAGTAATTTTAAGCAATATCTTATTAGCCGAATAATCTAACAAAATATAAGTAGACAATATGTATCAAGAAAAAGAGAAAAGCTTCAGTTGTATAACACTTGTGCTCTGTTAATCAATAACTTTGGATAACGAGATTGTAACTGAAGTTGCTTAGTGTTTATTGGTGTCAACTCTACCCTAGATGAGCATCAGAGCCCGTCAAGCAGACCCTCTACTATGCTTAATTTCATTTAATTATTATGTGTTTTTACAGCTAATCCTTTTTACTCATCGTTGCTACCGAATCAAAGTCGTTTAAATCTACCTCTATTTCTATCGACCTAAAAAACTTAATAATCTTTGCAGGGTAAAGAAAGTAACCTTTATAACGACACCTTTTGCTACGTAATAAAATAAAAGATAAGAATGCTACATAACATAAATAAAAAAACGGAATAGAAAGCAAAAATTGAATGTCTATAGATTTAAGCCCGCAATAATAAAACAAAATGCTTAAGGGTAGAGCAATAAATTTATGTTTTTTGTATTTCGGGTATTCATGAAACTGAAAGTAATCGAGTCTGTTCATATACCAGTTTCCAGTTTTAGAACCTGATTCATTTAAGTATTTATTCTCTCTGAACTTCATGAAAATGTACCTCTTAATTTGGAATTGGCGTGTTCCCTCGAAAACAAAATGTCCGGTTAAAAACCGACTAGTTGAAATTCGGCTTATTCAGTTGCTAAATTTGCTTTTCACCATAAATGCTAAGTATGTCTTCTATGGTTGGTTTTTTGCTAAAGTTAAAGTTACAAAGCTGTATATATCCAACTTTGTGCTCGGGAGATACCCAAAAGTAACTAGCCATAGAATCAACGGATAAACCACTATGGAAAAATGTAACACCATTTTCAACGGATTTGTTAAATAAGCCATTGCTATAATTATTCCCCCAAATTCGAGGTGGCACGCCTGATTTAACAGTAGAGTCAATTGAATTTAAAAAGGAACTCCAAATGCTGGCATCTTTAAAGTTAGGCTTATTTGACTTTAAAAAGCTTTCCCAAAATAATTTATCTTTTTTGGGTTTTATTAAATGACTAACCCATTTAGCAAAATCGGGAAGTGTACTGAGTAATCCACCATCACCTTGGGTGATCAAATTTGCTGAGTTGCGGCGATATTTTTGTTTAGAAATATTTAAAGCCGTATATCCCGTAGCACTCCAAGGAATTTCAACTGAATGTACATTATTAAGTTCAGTTGAAGACATTGTTAGGGGTTGAAACAAATTAATTTTAGCTAATTCACCAATAGGTAACCCACTTGTTTTTTCTAATATATCAGCCAGAAATAGATAACCGGTATTACTATAACTAGTGCTCTCTCCAGCTTTAAATAATGGTGAAGGGAGAGCCATCATAACCTCAATGACATTGTTTAGGGCAACACTTCTAGTAATCGGTTTCCCTACAACTAATTGCTCCAATAAATTAGGAACAGTGGATAACTTTTCTGTGAGTACAGTTCTAGTTTTTACATCATTTAAATAATCAGGAAGACCACTTTGATGGTTGATTAAATGATACAACTTAATATCTTCAAACCAGCTAGGACCTTGTGGGTAATATTTTTTAAGTGAGTCACTTAAAGAGAGGATCTCTTTTTTCTCTAATTGAAGTGCTAGCGCCGCTGTAAGGTGTTTGGTAATCGACCCCAAGTTAAAAACAGTGCTGTGGTCAATTGAAATTCGATAACGTAAATTTGCCTGACCAAAGTAGTTCTCATAAACTAGTTTGTCATTTTTGACGACACCGACAGCACAACCGGGCGTTTGAGCGTTTAGCTCATTGAATTCATCAAAAATATCAGCATCTGCAGATAAGGTAATCACATTTAAAATTATAAAGAGTAACGTGGAAATTCTCATTCAAAGTCCATTCTGATATATGTCCAAATTGGTATGGTAAGTTAATGCCCCAAAAAGAGGGGTAAAACTGTTAATTAAAGAGTGAATAACTAAATTAAGCAACAGTTTAGCGATTGTTTGAGTCGATATTATGTACGAACGTTTACAAAGGTATCTTTAGATCGTTGAGAGTAAATCAGATACGGTGACCAAATTAACAAACTTACAAGACTACGGCCAAGTTCCTTCATCGTTTCAGCATCAAAAACGTCCATATTTGGAACAACCAAAGTTACTAAATACGCGTCAATCATTATGAATACAGAAGAAAATAGTGCTAAGCCCAAATACCAACGAGGTAAAGCTGTTTTTTTGGTAAAGAAAAGATAAGCCAAATAGAAACCTAATAATACCATTGCAATATTAATAATAATTTCACCTATTAAAAATGGCGCCCAAATAGGTGAATATACTTCACTTCCTTGGGTTGTTAATGCTTCCCAAGAGCCGTCGGTAAAAATAGCGGGGTAAGTGGTGCTCAAAAGGTGTAATAGTCTCAGTGGAGACAAAATCACCCCAAGAGCGACAAGAATTAACCAACCACCAATTCTTAGGGGATCTTTATTCTTTGATACTTCTGATACTTCCATTTTGTATTCCTATGTAAATAACGCTTATTACAGATACGCTCATTAATAGCTGAGCAGCAATATTAATTTATTTACATTAATATTACATGATATCAATACATTAAAAACTATTAACTTAATTTTTTGTAAATAGGCTGGGCAATACTATGAGCTATTATCTAAAAAAGAACCTAGATATTGATGATGAATAACGGCTTACGATTGGTTAATTCAAATAAGTAGTGTTGTTGATTAAGGTCAAGTAACATCCTTAAAAGACGTCTATTCACATTCAATCGAACAAGATCAGTAGTAAGATAATAGCCCTCATTTAAAACCTAAGTAGTTACCATGATAGTTGATCTAAATAGCCGTTACGGCTTAAATCCCGCACATAGTGAAGTTGTAGAAGCGTCGAAAATTATTAAGCCATGTGATACGTTAGATATGGGGTGCTCTAATGGCCGTAATGCTGTGTACCTTGGCGAACTCGGATTCAATGTTACCGCCATAGATGTGAATCCAGGTGCTATCGATATGCTGAAAAGTATTAGTGTTGAAGAAAAGATGAATAACATTAAGGCTCAGGTGTACGACATTAACAATGCGAATATTGGCGAGGACTATGGTTTTATTTCCTGTACCGTAACCTTAATGTTTATCGACCCAACTCGTGTTGATGCTATTTTGGCTGATATGCAAAAGCATACGCTTGCCGGCGGATATAACCTGATTGTTTGCGCGATGAGCACAGAAGAACACCCATGCCAAATTCCTTTCCCTTATACTCTAAAAACAGGGCAGTTACGTGAAGCTTACAAGGGGTGGGAGCTGATTAAGTACAATGAAGATGTAGGTACTATGCACAATGGCGCAAAATTGCAGTTTGCGACCATGTTGGCGAGAAAACCTAGCTAATACAGATAAGGCTTTCATTGCTGTAGTCTATTACGTAGGTGAATCGATACAAGCTCTAATCCTATTAAACCTTATAGCTATGTTGATTTATATTTGCATGGTTAGGTTTTTAAATATCATCCATCTGATGATATGCTATTGATGGGATTATGCTTGACTGATATCTAAAGTATAATAACCGTCTTTTTAAGACGGTTTTTTAGTATCTATAAAATGTCAGAAAAGTGAAGCGTAGCGGAAGTGAGTAGTAATAAATTCTAAATTCCGCAGTAGGTTCGATAACAGCCGTTAAAATTGGATCTACATAGCAGTTGTAACAACTATCTTAAAACCCAATTTCTACAGTCAGCCAGAAAGTTCGAGGCTCTTCCAGCCAGCTACTTACAGGAACAAGACCATAATTTATTGATTTTTGTCGTTTATTACCATCAAAATTAATTAGGTTCTGCGCGTAAAGACTCAGTTTAGTCTTGTTGAAGTAAGGCACATCCCAAATTAAAGATGCATTAAGGCGTACCGACCGCCCAAAAGCTCCTTTTTCTTCAACTGCCCTTTGATATTCATTCAACGTTTGCAGACCATTAGCATAACTCTCCATATCACCAGGGGATAAAGAGTTTGTATCTACCGCAGCGTAAGCATTGTCATACATCGTAAACAAGTCATTGCCATATTCTAATTTCCATAAGATTCTGGCATCAAAATGCAGTATAAAGTCATCACCCAAACGAATATCTGACCATAATTTAGTGGTGTTTTTAGACCAAAATATGAGGCTATTACCGGTGCTGTTTAAAGTTAAAAAGCCTCTACGGAAAAAAAAGTCTGAAAGACTAATTTTTTGACTTTTTGAGCCTTCATCTGTCATGGCTACAAAGTCCCAATCATTAAGCTTTAGGTAGGAATGATTTATACCAAAAGTGACATTGCTGGTATTATAGGCAAGTTCTAATTCTAAGCCGTTGGTTTTTTGTGTACCAACTAGCTCTGATTTGTCGCCGCTCCAGGCAATAATCTCTGCATCGTATGAGTAAAAATTTAGGTTTGTGTACAATTGGGGGGTAAAAATATGATGATATGAAAGTTCAAATGCTTTGATTTCTTCCGGATCGTTTTGATTGCCCTCAAGTTCTTCTATATATAGATCCGTCATAGTATTCATGCGTAAAGATTGTTGCCAACTAGCTTTTATAATGTTGTGCTCGTCAATGTTGGCAACTAAGGCAATGCGAGGGGAAAACATGCTAGCAGTAAAGTCATTTTTATCCATTCTAGCTGAAAGGAATCCTTGAACCTCGGGCATTAAGTGATATTTTAACTCAGCCATAACTGAATATGTGTTAGTCGACCAGCCATCGATATATTCAACAACTCTGGAATCTTTGATCGTACCGTTACTACCATCACCTCGGTACAGTGAATCTTCTGATATAAAATTTCGTCTGCTGGATCCAGCGCGAAATGTATTCGCCGATTCCCCCCAAGGTTTGGCTAAATAATCATGAGAGTATTCAATACCTGTGGTAAAGGAATCATCTTCATTCCAACTGTAAGTGAGTAATGAGCGGGCAAACCATTCGTTTTCTGAATAGTTTTTTGTTCTATTTAAAATGCCGTTATGCTCTAGGTCTGTTTGTTTGGCGTTAGTGGTATAGTAATTAACGGAGTCGAAGCTTAGTAAACTCTTTAATTGCCATTGATTATTAATTTGATAGTTATTGTCAAGGTTTAATAGGAATAGCTCCTCACGAAATTCGTGAGTTGCCTGCTCGCCATTTAAATATTCCTTATTTGTCACTGTTCCAACATTTCCCGAAGAACTATAACGTGTTAATAAATGCCAGCTATCATAGAATGCCATATCAAAGGAAAATTTGACTTGCGCTTGTTCATTGGCATCTCTATATAAATTAGCTACAGTGTTTCCGTCTGATCCACTAAAAACCTCATCATCACCTTTGTAACCATGCTCACCATTATTAGAAAATTGATATATTTCAAGATTTTCATATCCTTTAGTACGCACCATGCTGATGTGAGTTCGCCATTGTATATTTTCACCAACATGGCCAACATCTATATAAGCACCTTTGCTTTGGTAATCCGCGTTATATGTAGATCCTAAGGTTACACCATCATAAGTCCCTGCTTTTTTGGTTACAATATTGATAACACCCGAGATTGCACCAGGACCATGGGTCACTGAACCAGGCCCTCTGGCAACCTCAATTCTTTCTATATCCTTCATGTCCCAGTTATTTAGTACTGAAAGTGATCCCCGGTAAGATTTTTGGTTAATTGGTCTGCCATTGATGAGTAAAAGCGTAGTGTAATTTCGCTCGCCAAGCCCACGTATACGGATGCTACCGCCACTTGCCGCGTCATCGAAGAACATCAAACCCGGCACATAGTTCTCAAGTAAATCGCGAATATTTCTAGCGGAAGTTCGATCAATTTGTTGTTGGTTTATAATAGTAATACTGGCAGGCGATTTATTTACGGTACTTTCGGTAAGGCCGCTAGTATTAATAGTAATTTGTAATAATTCTTCTAGTGACAGACTAAATAAATTCAACATCTCAGTCTCAAATTTATCATCTGCCAAGGCAGAAAAAGGTACCATCAGAGTTAAGAACATGACTAATGGTATTATAACTCTGATTTTTATTAACATGACTCCCGCCTAGGCCAGTTAAGTAGTATTTTAAAGTATAGTCGCTTGAACGATATAATCTAGCGGACTTGATGAAAGAAGAACCAAGAAAAGGACATCAATTCAGTACAGAAGAAGTCTGAGCTACAATCTGTGACAAAGTAATGATAAGTATTGTTTTTTAGCACAGTTATGAGAAAAAGTGAGTATTTTTTCTTTCAAATATTTAAATCTGCTAACACATCGATAGCGCACCTACTATTTGAATAGCGTTGGCTAAATATTTGTTCTTCTTTGTGGCATTAGTTGCCCATGACTAACTTTACTATTAAATCATAATGAATACAGAAGGCTAACTTTTTTGAGCCAAGGGCACAAAAAAGGGCTGGTGAATTACTTCACCAGCCCTTTTTTAGATTATTGAAAATATAAACTATTTTTTACTTTTGTGCTTTTCTACGACGTAGTGAAAGTAAAGCTAATAAGCTTAATAAACCTGCTGAGAATGAACCACCGTTACTTGATCTAGTCTCTGAATCAACCACCGGCACATTAAAGGATGTTTGGCTAGTAGCGCCTTTGCTATCAGTAAGTTTAACTGTGATGTTGTTATCACCGATATTCGCTTTAAGTGGAGTACCTGATAACTCACCCGTTTCGCTCACTTTTAGCCAATAAGGTCCTGAAACCTTTTCAACCGTATAAGTGTCACTTTCTGCATCACTAATAGAATCAGTAATACTCGCTAAATAAGCTTCGTTTCTAGACGCTGAGACTAACTCAACTTCAGCGAGCTTAGGAGCTTCGTTATATGTTACTGACACACTTACCGTTGCTTCACCTGTTTGAGTTTTGTTATCACTAAAGCTAACAACAGCGGTATGTTCACCCGTTGCTAAGTTAGATACGTTTGCGGTAATGGCGCCTGTTTCTTCAACGGTTAACCAACTTGAGTCACCTTCTAAACCAAAGGTAACAGCGCTAACATCCACGCTGCCTAAATAAGCGGTTAAGTTCTCTTGTAAAGTTACCGTGCTACCTTCATTAACATTGGTTGCCGGCAATACAATCGTGTCTGTGCTCCATTGAATAATCTCAAAAGACTCAGCTAAAACACCAGGATCTTCAATTGAACTATTTTCCATGCCGTCAGCATCATAAATACCGCCATCTTTAATCGTTAATTGAATACAGCTATCACCCGCTGTTAAGCCTTCAATATACAGAGCATCATTTGGAGCAGGGCAGTTACCTGTTTCATCTTTTGCTGCCGAAGCTATTTTGTTATCTGCATCACTAACAAATGTTGTCCAACCTGCTAGTTGTGTATATTTTCGATATTCTGTTTCTTCGCCAATAACAACATCTTTAGGCAATGGGTAAACTATTGGTGCTGTATCACCATTGCTTGCTAAGCCACTAACAGTGAAGTTAAATATACTGACTCCATCCATTGGCAAGAAGCCACTATCATTAGTATCAGCACTGCCATCAGTAACAGTACTTGCTAGTTCTTCTTGAGTAATAATCGCTGACTTTGCAGCAATACCTTGCGCTTTAGTACTAACACTCCCCAGAGATAAGGTTAGACCATCGAGGGTTTGTAGTGACTTTTGGTCTGCCGATAAAGGTAACTGAGTGGTATCTGCATTATCATCTAAGTAATCTACAATACCGTCACCATCAGAGTCTTTGAACCCTTCGTCAATATCATTAATGCCATCGCCATCACTATCTTTGTCATCAATAAGTTCTGGTAACCCATCTTTAATGATACGAATTTGTGCTGATAACTGCGCAGAGAATTTTTCTGTGGTATTACTTTCTGTTGCACTAACAGTAAGTGCAAAGTCACCAGATAGCGCTGCAGGAGAAAACACTAAGCTTCCTTCAACTTCAGTTGCCCCTAAAGACTCAGCTGTATTTGACCATGCTACATCATGAGTATCTGCTGTATTAAAATCATCGATATTAATCGTTACGGTAACATCACCATTGGTTGCATCAATATAAGGAATTTGTTCCGCATTACTTGAACTTATATTTGCTATCGCAACGCCAGCTTGGGTTAGTGTTAAACCAATGCTGGGTGCAGCATTACCTTCTATTGCAGCAATAGTCACCGTTTCATTATTTTCTTGTACATTAGAGGTTTCTGTTAAAGCTAGTATTGCGGTTTGATCATTTAACGCATTATTAAGTAATGTGATTTCTATATTTTGGGCAGAAGTGTCATTGAATGTTAATGTTCCACTATCTGTTGTGGCGGCATCACCGGTTATTGTATAGTCAACCGTTGCAGGATATGTAACAGCGGGACCTGATAGTGCGATTGTTGCGCTGGTACTAGAGCCTGATGGCAATGATAAAATTTCAGGTGCCGTCAGTAAAATCAATGGTTTGATATTTACTGTTACATCTTGGGTTTCTTTATTTCCTGCGGCATCTGTTGCCTGTAATGTCACGGTATGAGCACCCGATATTAAGCTGCTATCACCAATAATTGTTGCTACTAATTCGCCATCTGTCTCGTCAGTGGCCGTAATATTTACCAGAGAGCTAATATCAGTTTTAGTACCTGTAGCATTTACTTCTATGGCGGGAATATCAGTTTCGAATACTGGTTTTGTCGTATCTGATGGCGCGCTAGCTATCGTTGTTATGTTTAAGGAAGGTCTGAAACTTTCGCTGGCTTCACTTGAATAGTATTTGGTTGCTCTGGCATCGGCATCGGAAATATTAATCATAAAGGTATAAGTGCCATTACCATCAATGCTAGCAGCAATGTCAAAATCTGCTGTAGATCCAACGGCAATATCTGTTGCCGTAGCAATAGTATCACCAGTAGCAGCGATTAGATCATCATCTGTTAAGTCGGTAAGTGTTGCTTGATCCCACTGTGGAGCATTAATCACTGGTGCGATAAAAGTGTCTGGAATATTTCCTGACTTATTTCCTTGTGCAGTAAGCGTCAAAACAGCAGAGTCAATAGAGTGACCGTCTGGTATTCCTGCTACAGTAAACTGTATAAAGGCACGCATTTTTCCAGTATCGATTCGAAGTGTTGTTTGAGTACCGTAATTAGAACCAGAGCCTGCTCCACTGCCATTTGTCCAAGTATCTTGGTCTGCGACTATTGGTGCTAGGGTGTCAGCCATAGCTGTATGTGAAAAGCTAGTGATAATTGCTGCAGCAACCAGTGATTTATAATA
>Ga0105359_10004635_pt1 | contig 10943 bp, 9 predicted proteins | sample GOMGulsemesocosm_6_FD_83659 | JGI IMG/M metagenome (GOLD analysis project Ga0105359, IMG submission 83659) | Methane-oxidizing microbial communities from mesocosms in the Gulf of Mexico - GOM8C Gulf of Mexico | ecosystem: Environmental > Aquatic > Marine > Cold seeps | place: Gulf of Mexico... | reverse complement strand
TGTCACACCTATCGAAATGATGCGTATTAAAGAAGCTGAATTTAAAGAACAAAACCTAAAAGGCGCCGATGATAATACTTTAATTAGCGCAATGGCTAAGACACCAAAATTAATCGAACGCCCTATTGTTGTTAAAGGCAATAAAGCAATCATTGGCCGCCCTCCAGAAAACGTTTTATCGTTATTTCAATAAGAATTAAAAATGAAAAGAATATTCTCAACTCAAACTCATAAAAAAATAGCATTAACTGGCTATTTCTCCTTGCTCATATATTTACCAATATGGTTAATATTCATTAATCCGTCGAGCGGTCTCTCGCCAGCACTAACACTGGCAATGTTTACCTTGCCATTGCTTTTTCCGTTAAAAGGGTTAATACAGGGGAAACCGTATACCTACGCTTGGTCAAACTTTGTTGTGATGATCTACTTTCTACACAGCCTAACAACATTATGGGTTTCAGCAGAAGACACACTTTGGGCATCATTAGAATTACTATTTGCAACTATGATGTTTATTTCTGGCAGCTATTACGCCAAATATAGAGGTCAGGAATTAGGCCTAAGCATTAGGAAGAAGAAAGACGAATAAGGATATTTCGTTTAAGTTGTTAAACAAACGAGTATTAAAATAAAACTTCTTTAATAAAGGGAATGGTTATTTTTCGCTGTTCCCGAATAGAAGCACTATCCAGCCTGTCCAAAGCACTAAGTAAACTATGCATATCGCGTGATAAACGAGACATTAAGAATCGCGCGACATCATCATTTAACACTAAACCACGTTGATGGGCACGAAATTGAATAGCACTTAACTTTTCATCGTCAAGCAAAGGCTTTATTTGTTCAACATAGCCCCAAGACAAACGGGATCGTAAATCAGGTAATGTCAACGTTAACTCACTGACGCTTTTATCGCCAGTGATGATCAGTTTTTTATTGTTTTCACAAATACGATTATATAAATCAAATACCGCTTGTTGCCAATGTTGCTGATCTGAAATAAGTTGTACATCATCTAAGCAAACTAAATCAATTTGCTCCAGTCCTTCTAATACTTCAACAGACAAATGTTGCAACTCTGAAAACGACAAACAGACTGACGATTGATTATTTTCATGCGCATAAGCGCAACAGGCATGCAATAAATGAGATTTGCCTACGCCTGTTAAACCAAACAAATAAAAACCATAAATATCTTCATTAGCATGAGGAACTATATTTTCATCCGTTGAACCAATAAAAGCCTTCAATAAATCAATTGCAGACTGATTGCTGTTACTCTGAAAACTAACAAAGGTTTCATCATCAGGTAATTGCACCGATAACGTAAGTTGGGCCATCTTGCTCAAAGCTGCTCCCAATAAAATATCGGCACTGCATTGTTTAACATTGGTGCAAGTGGGTCAATATACTGCTTTAAAGCGGTATTTAATTTCAATGAAGCAAGCAGCGCTTGCTGAGAGCCAAGTACGGTTAAACTAAACCGGCGTTTACTACCTGATGCACTCATTAACTTTACAGTTTGTACTGAAGAGAGCTGTTGTAGGAATTGCTTAATCTTTGCATAACTGAGTAAGGAGTCAACATTAGCCACTTCAATTTCGAATTGGTTGTTCTCATTTGTTGTCAGGGCATAACGCTGATAAATATCGTCTGTGATATCGTTTAATGCTTTGTTTAGCAATACATTACGGTCAATGCCTTGATACCGTTCACTAAAGCGTTGAGTTTCGTCATTATTAGCCGTAGAAATAAAACTCCAATCAAGAGAGATGGCCTGTTGGCAAAGTAATTGGCAATCGAGTGTCTCATTTATTTGTTGTTCTGATAACAAACTGTTGTCAGATATTCGAATAATTACAATTGCTTCCGCCATATACCGTTTAGAAGCATGATAAATAGGATTTTTAAATCGTCCCCATACATCTGAAGTCGTAATTAAATTCATATCAGTGTTATCCATTACTGGCATAACAATGGGTAAACCACGCTTCGATGAAAATTTTTGCACCGTTGTAGCAAGTTCAGAAGTATGTTGACTTCCTGTACTTAAATGCGAAGCACTTTGTTTAGGAGATAATGATTTCGTAATGACTTCTCGAATTAAACCTTGTTCATTAACTAACCAAAGTGTAACTTGAGGACGCAAACTTCCCCAAATAGGTAAGTTTGCCTCAACAAATAAAGCATTTATCTTAGTTTGATCAAAACTTGCTTTAAGAAATTGTTGGTCTTCATTTCGTTCGTAACGATAATTAGTCACAAATCGATTGTACTTCTTTAGTTCTGTTTTAATTACTTGATGCGATAAAACACTTTTGTGCCCACCTACTTTCACTAAGATTAACTGCAATGCTTGCTTAAGTGCTAAATTACGATCAGAGCGACTTTGCGATGCCACCTTAACCTTAGCCACATATAAATCTTTTACTTCAACTGCCTTAACAGGTGAAATAAGCAAACACATTGCAAAAAAAACTGTAAATACAAGCTTATATCTAATCATATTTATCGAGGTACATCCTTTCATAAAAAGAATATTATCATAAATCAACAATATTTTACCCGCCAAAGTCGATATATTTCATCGTTAAATAAAATAATTTCTTTTAAAGATTTTCACCAAGCTTTTGCGCTGGTAGAATATGCGCTTTTATAAGCCCTTAACTTCTTAATTAAAGAATCGAAGGGTTAATTTTTAATAACGGTAACATAACGAGGTTTTCCCGTGAGTGAAGAAAAACAGTCGCTAAGCTACAAAGACGCTGGTGTTGATATTGATGCAGGCAATGCCCTTGTAGAAAACATTAAAGGTGCTGTAAAGCGCACAACTCGCCCAGAAGTCATGGGTGGCTTAGGCGGTTTTGGTTCAGTTTGCCAACTTCCAACAGGATACAAAGAACCGGTACTTGTTGCTGGTACTGATGGTGTTGGTACTAAACTTCGTTTAGCCATTGACCTTGGAAAGCATGACACTGTGGGAATAGATTTAGTTGCCATGTGTGTAAACGATTTGATAGTGCAAGGTGCAGAGCCGTTATTTTTCTTAGATTATTATGCAACGGCAAAACTTGACGTAAATGTCGCTTCTGCTGTTGTTGCTGGTATTGCTGAAGGCTGTGTACAGTCAGGATGTGCACTAGTTGGTGGTGAAACCGCAGAAATGCCTGGTATGTACCATAAAGGCGATTATGATATTGCTGGTTTTTGTGTCGGTGTTGCAGAAAAATCTCGATTAATAGATGGCACTAAGGTTGCCGCTGGCGACCAACTTATCGCATTAGGCTCTTCTGGGGCTCATTCCAATGGTTTCTCTCTCATCCGTAAAGTATTAGAAGTTAACAATACCGATACCAATGAATTATTGAACGGTAAGTCAATTGCAGACCATTTAATTGAACCAACAAAAATCTACGTTAAGTCTACTTTATCGTTATTAAAAGAAGTAGAAGTTCACGCACTTTCTCATATTACTGGTGGTGGCTTTTGGGAAAATATTCCTCGTGTTTTACCTGATAGTGCTCAAGCTATTATTAATGGTGATAGCTGGCAGTGGCCTGAAATTTTCAATTGGCTGCAAGAAAAAGGTAATATTACCACTCATGAAATGTACCGTACCTTTAACTGTGGTGTTGGTATGATCTTAGTAGTACCAGCTGGGCAAGTTGAAAAAAGCATTGAAATTCTTAATGAAAACGGCGAAAACGCTTGGCACATAGGTGAAATTGCTGCAATGCAAGCAGGTGCAGAGCAAGTAGTGATTAATAAAGGTTAATCATTAATGACTTGTCGCATCGTAGTATTAATCTCCGGTAGTGGATCAAATTTGCAGGCTATTATTGATGCCTGCAATGTTGAGGACTATCCCGGTCAAGTTGTTGGTGTTATTGCTAATAAAGCGGATGCCTTTGGTTTAACCCGTGCAGAAAATGCCAATATATCTAATCAGGTATTGTCACACAAAGATTTCGACTCAAGAGAGAGTTATGATCAAGCATTAATACAGGGTATTGAGCAATATGATGCAGATCTTGTCGTGCTTGCTGGTTTTATGCGAATACTGACTCCTGCCTTTGTTCAACATTATTCTGGAAAATTATTGAACATTCATCCATCTTTGTTGCCGAAGTATCAAGGATTAAATACGCACCAACGCGCCATTGATGCCGGTGACCAAGAACACGGTGTTAGTGTGCACTTTGTTACTGAAGAATTAGATGGCGGCCCTGTGATTCTACAGGCTAAGGTGCCTATTTTTCCTGAAGATAATGCTGATGACTTGGCAAAGCGCATACATGTTCAAGAACATATGATTTATCCTTTAGTGGTAAATTGGTTTTGTTCGGGTCGTGTTAGCATGTCCGGTGATAAAGCAGTTTTAGATGGTGCCTGTCTCCCCATGTCAGGTTATGCCAGTGAATAATACCCTCATTAATGGATAGAAGATTTATGCTTAAAGTACTATGTTATTGTTGTCTTGCACTATTAAGTTTTACTCAAACAGTTCAAGCTAAAGAGAATAGCGATAACATAGTGGTTAAGCCCTTCATTGCAGAATATAATATTTTGCGTAAATCCTCCCCTGTTGGTACTGGTATAAGGGAATTAAAACATCTCGACAATGGCCAATTTGAATATAGTTACCATACCGATATTGAATGGTTAATTTTTTCAGATAACCGGAAAGAAACATCCACCGTCTCCATCGTTGATAATCAAGTAAGACCTACCCACTACCATTATTTACGTGAAGGAACAGGGAGAGATAAAGAGTATGAGTGGCGTTATAATCTTACGAATAACAAAGCCATAGATGTTAAAAAGAAACGAGAAAAGTCTGTAGACTTCCCTGAAAATATTCAAGATAAACTCAGCTATCACTTACAAAACCGTATCAATCTACTCAATGATCCAGCTCAGAAACATTTTGTTTACCCTGTTATTAGTACATCAGGGAGCATTAAAAACTATGTCTACACCTATGAAGGTGAAGAAGAATTAATGTTGCCTTATGGACTAGTTAAAACCATAAAGTTAAAACGGGAAGTCATTGAAAAGAAACGCATAACTTACGCATGGTTCGCACCAGAACTAGATTACTTGATGGTCAAACTATATCAAGCTAAATCAGGCGTGGAGCAATTTGAAGCGCAACTGACGAAGTTGACTGTTTCTGAGAAATGACCGTCTAAAATTCATGCAGTGACCTTTTTAGTTTTCAACTACCACTGGCTGAATTTTTGACTCTGCTTCAGTCTTTCCACTGAGTAATGACTCTCCTAAGCAAAACAACTGCCATTGCCCTGCTGACATTTTTTGCCAAGTTTCATCATCAGTTAAAGGCTGAGTAGCGATAACAGTAACAACATCTTTTGTGGTGGTTTCTTTTTGAAAGTCTACGACCATTTCTGCATCAATAAGACTCGCTTCACCAAACGGAGCTCGACGAGTTATCCAATGTAACTTTGTTGAACAATAAGCAAATAAACAATCACCATTTGATAGTATTAAATTAAACACGCCAAGTTTGTTTATTTTTTCACCTAATTGGGCAATAAAGCTAAATAGCTCTTCATCATCAGGTTGGTGTTCCGCATATCGAAGGTGAAGTTGATCAAGTAACCAACAAAAAGCATGTTCACTATCGGTTGTGCCAATAGGTAAATGATACTTTATCGGCAACTCTTGCTGAAAACCTTTCAATTGGCCATTATGGGCATAAGTCCAATTTTTACCCCACATTTGCCGAGTAAAAGGGTGAGTATTCTCTAGACAAATCCCACCTGAATTGGCTTGCCGAATATGACAGATTACTGCTTCACTTTTAATAGGATATTCGGTGACAAGCTTCGCAATAGGTGAGTGTGCACTGGGTAGCGGATCTTTAAAACTACGACAGCCTTTGCCTTCATAAAACGTGATGCCCCAACCATCTTTATGGGGACCTGTATTACCACCACGCTGCATCAAACCACTAAAGCTAAAACAAATATCTGTTGGAATATTTGCACTCATGGCTAAGAGTTCACACATTAAATTGCCCTTTTCTATCGACTTAAATATTTTAGTAATTTACTGTTTATTATACATAGCTTTAACCAAGTAATAATTTTATTAATCGTTAAAGCCCAACAAATCCACATAGCTCTGTAGATTTTATCACCAACAAACTATCGATTATCATTATGCCTTCTTCATACGCTCTGACTCGTTACAATGTGGACAAAAAGAGCAACCAACCTTAGAGCCTATCTTATAATTGACCATTACCATAACTTTATCATATAGTTAGGCAGGAAATTATATTAATAATAAAATAAGGGATTAAACATGAAAAGAGCAATAAAATTGTTTTTAATAATGAGTTTCGGGATGCTCAGTATCAATACATCTCAAGCAGCAACAGCAACAATAGGTCCCTGTGCCGAACAGGTTTGTGCGGATTACTTCAAAGAATATAAAAAATATGCTCGACTGGGCTATACCGACGCGATGTTTACTTTAGGCGAGATGTATTATTACGGTCATGGCACGAAAAAAAGCATAAAAAAAGCCTTAAAACAATATAAAAGTGCGGCAAAGTGGGGGTCGGTAAAAGGCCAATATAAAACCGCCATGATGTATTTAAATGAAGAAGAAGTTAAAGATAAAGAAGACGGCGTTAAATACTTAAAAAAAGCGGCCAAAAATAATTACATCAGTGCCAGTTTTTTATTAGGGGTCATTTACTACTCAAAAGATTATTTTGAGCAAGACTTTTCTGAGGCCGATAAATGGTTAACTAAAGCTTATGAAAAAGGACATGTAAAGGCCGCTTCCTTTGTTGAAAATATGCAAGGCTCTAAGGGCTTCAAAAGCTCTAACTTCCCAGACTTGATGGAAGCAATAGCGGAAAAACCTATTGTTACTGCTAAGAAAACCACAAACGCACCAAAAACTCAGCAGCCAACAAGTACACAGAAAACAGAAGTTATTACTGTTTACGGCACATTACCCGACTTGTTTGATGCTCAACTGGCTAGCCTGAGGAATAGATACCCTGAAAAATTTGCAAAAGCTACAGGATCTAATATTATCGGTAACACCTGTAAAAAATCGATATCTTGTGGGTTGAGTACAAGTGAAGACCTAGAAAAAATGATCGGTAATATTAAGGACGTATCTGATATGATACTACACGATAAGCTAGCCTATTAAGTTAAGTACCAATGAAATAAAGCGAGTTCAATAACCTCAATTCCTAAAATGTACCAAGATTGCCATAGCGCCTTCTTGGTCATTTGTATCTGATTCCCCCATGAATATTTTCTTCAATAGTTCTCTTAGCACAGGCACTCTTTTGTCAGCTAAATATGGTGGAAGATTAGCGCTTCTTAATGCAAAGCAATCTCGAAATCCCATTTATTGATATTTAGCACCATAGCTTGCTGCTGTTCTATACCATGCCATCAAGCGAAGTTCTAATTGTACTAACGACTTGTCGAACACACTCCATCCGTGAATAACCGGAACGCACCACCAAAGATATTTTTCTAGTTGGGACAGGTGAAGTAAATTCTATATACTGAATATTATTATCACCTACATTTAAGGTCGCTAAATGTGGTAACAAAGTCACTCCTGTATTACTTGCCACCATGTACCGTAAAGTTTCCAAACTCGTGGCCCTGAAACTTTGGTCTTCTTTAGCTCCTGCACTAAAACAATAACCCATCGCTTGATCACGCAAGCAATGCCCATCCTCTAAGGTCAAAATAGTTTGCTCATCTAAGTCAGCTAGAGATAGCTGCTTTTGCTGGGATAATTTATGCTCTCCTGAACAAGCAAAAACAAATGGCTCGGCAAACAAATCAAAATGTTCGAATTTATCCATAGACTCCAACCAGGGTAAAATTAAGATATCAAGTGTGCCATCCGCCAGCATTTCTAATAGGTTATTGGTTTTATTTTCATATAAATAAAAATTTATTTTCGGTAAGGCCTTATTTAAATCACTGATAATATGCGGTAGTAGATATGGTGCTAATGTTGGGATCAGTCCTACATGTAAATCCCCAGCGAATGGATCAAGTAAGGTTTTTGCTGAGTCTTCAAAGCTAGAAACGGCTTTAAGTACATTGCGTGCTTGTAAAATCAACTGCTCGCCCACAGCCGTTAGCATAACCTTACGTGTTTGACGTTCAATCAAGGTTAAACCTAACTGTTGTTCCAACTTCATGATTTGTCCACTAAGTGTCGGCTGGCTAACAAAACAAGCATCTGCTGCTTTACCAAAGTGGCAATACTTAGCTATCGCATCTAGGTACTCTAAATCTCTAACCTTAATCATCGGAAAATCCTATCAATAAATAAAACTTAAGAGGTATTGATTATGGCCTCAGAAAATTTTATATCAACCAATGTCTCGATAATTTGACTTTTTCAGTTAAAATTCGATAGGAGTTGAAAAACCTGACAAAGCCATTTAATCTTAAACAGTAGCAGTGGTCATACCTCCATTGGTTTAAGGATATTTTGTGGAAATATATACTTGGTTAATTTGTGCTGCCGTATTGGCAGGTTTTATGACATATAACAGAGCTTCATTAGCTACCTTCTCATTATCGTTTGCTATTTTAATGGTCATTGGCACGCTACTGCAGGCAGTATCATTTTTAGGCTGGTTTATTTTTGGACTAATTGTTTTACCTTTTAATATTAGCGATTTCCGTAAAAAATATATCAGCCAACCCCTGCTCTTCGTTTTTCAAAAAATAATGCCTGAAATGTCGGATACCGAAAAAGAAGCTATCGATGCAGGAACAACTTGGTTTGAAGCTGAGCTTTTTCGTGGCAGCCCTGATTGGAAAAAGCTTCATAATTACCCTCATCCGAGATTAAGCGCTCAAGAAAAAGCTTTTATCGATGGACCTGTTGAGGAGGTATGTCGAATGGTGGATGATTGGCATACCTGCCACGAAAGAACTGACTTATCACCTGAAATTTGGCAGTACTTAAAAGATAATAAATTCTTTGCGATGATAATTAAAAAGCAATATGGCGGCTTAGCTTTCAGCGCCTTTGCACAATCTCGTGTTTTACAAAAACTATCAAGTGCCAGCACCGTTTTAGCAACGACTGTGGGTGTCCCCAACTCTTTGGGTCCTGGTGAGTTACTGCAACATTATGGCACTAAAGAACAGCAAGATTATTATTTACCTCGTTTAGTTCAAGGTCAAGAAATCCCCTGCTTTGCTTTAACAAGCCCTGAAGCTGGTTCTGATGCTGGTGCAATCCCTGATGTTGGTGTGATATGTCATGGTAGTTACGAAGGAAAAAACATCTTGGGGATGAGGCTTACATGGAATAAACGCTATATCACTCTTGCACCTGTAGCCACCGTTTTGGGGCTAGCCTTTAAACTCCAAGATCCTGATGGCTTACTTGGCGATAAAAAAGAGTTGGGTATTACCTGTGCTTTGGTACCCACCCATATTGAAGGTGTTATCACTGGCCGACGTCACTTCCCGCTTAACGTACCTTTTCAAAATGGACCAACACAAGGTAATGACGTTTTTGTTCCTCTTGATTTTATCATCGGCGGGCCTGAAATGGCAGGTCAAGGTTGGAGAATGTTAGTGGAATGCTTGTCTGTAGGCAGAGCTATCACACTACCTTCAAACAGTACTGGTGGAATAAAATCCCTTGCTTTAGCTACCGGTGCTTATAGCCGTATTCGTCGCCAATTTAAGTTGCCTATAGGTAAAATGGGAGGCATAGAGGAAGTATTAGCACGCATAGGAGGTAACGCTTATTTGATGGATGCAGTTACCACACTTTCAACCGGTGCTATTGATTTAGGTGAGAAACCTTCGGTGGTTTCGGCAATTTCGAAGTATCACTTAACTGAAAAAATGCGCAGCTGCGTTACCGATGCCATGGATATTCATGGTGGTAAAGGAGTATGTTTAGGTCCAAGTAACTATTTAGCTCGAGCTTATCAGGGTGCTCCTGTGGCGATAACCGTTGAAGGCGCTAATATATTAACCCGCAGTATGATAATTTACGGGCAAGGTGCTATTCGTTGTCACCCTTATGTCTTAGCTGAACTTGAGGCGGCAAATAATGATAATAAAGCGCAAGCATTAGATGATTTCGATCACGCTTTATTTGGTCATATTGGTTTTGCGATCAGTAATATCTTCCGCAGTAAATGGATGTCCTTCACAGGCGCCCGTTTAGTAAACGCTCCTTATAATGATAAAACTCGACGTTATTACCAATTAATGACTAGGTTTAGCTCTAATCTTGCGATGTTATCTGATATTGCTATGTTAACGTTAGGTGGAAATTTAAAACGAAAAGAACGTATCTCAGCACGTTTGGGTGATATTTTAAGTTACCTCTATTTAGCCAGTGCAAGTTTAAAGCGTTTTAACGATGAGGGGCGTAAAACTGACGATTTACCATTATTAACGTGGGCTGTTGAAGACTCTCTTTATAACACTCAACTTGCTATTAAAGAATTAATTACTAACTTTCCCAATAAAGTTGTCTCGACAATGTTAAGGCTCGTTATCTTCCCATTTGGTTGTTGGCTTGAAAAGCCTAATGATATCACTGATCATCAAGTAGCAAAAATAATACAGACCCCTTGTGAAGCAAGATCTCGATTAGGCAATGGACAATATTTAACTGACGACGGTAATAACCGATTAGGTGAACTAGAAACAGCCTTAGTAAATATTATTGCTTGTGAGAGTATCCACGAAAAAGTTTGTCTAGCTCTAAATGAAAAACTTCCCTTCTATCACTTAGACAATATTGCAAAAAAAGGCCTTTCTTTAAAGGTGATCACAACACAAGAAGCTGAACTATTGATCACTACCGAGCAGCAGCGATTAGCAATAATTAATGTTGATGATTTTGATACTCGAGAGCTAATTTCAGCAAGCCTTAAT
>Ga0105359_10004632_pt1 | contig 10949 bp, 9 predicted proteins | sample GOMGulsemesocosm_6_FD_83659 | JGI IMG/M metagenome (GOLD analysis project Ga0105359, IMG submission 83659) | Methane-oxidizing microbial communities from mesocosms in the Gulf of Mexico - GOM8C Gulf of Mexico | ecosystem: Environmental > Aquatic > Marine > Cold seeps | place: Gulf of Mexico... | reverse complement strand
TACGTTACAAGGAGACGTATAATAGCGCTACTTATTTTAAGATTATTAGTCAACTATGCACGCAGTTCAACGTTTATTTAAATACCGCAAAAGTATCAGTACCAAACCATTTAGAGCCCGCGGTTATAATGTGATACGTTGCGAAAATTGCCGAATAGCTTTGAAGCATTGTATTTGCCAATATAAACCTAAATGCCATAGTAAAGCCACATTTTTACTGCTGATGTGGGATGATGAAGTATTAAAACCCAGTAATACTGGGCGTCTTATTGCCGATCTTATCACCGATACACATGCCTTTATTTGGAAACGTACCGAAGTAGATGAAACCTTATTAAGTCTCATTAATGATCCAACTTATCAGCCCTTTGTTGTATTCCCTGCTGACTACGCTAATGAACATCAACAGGTCATTCATCAAGTTGCAGACATAAAACCACCAGCAAAACAGCCATTATTTATTCTTTTGGATGGCAGCTGGCGTGAAGCAAAAAAAATGTTTCGAAAAAGCCCTTATTTAGAAAAGTTTCCGGTTTTATCCATTAACCTTGATACTCAAAACGAGCGTTATCGTTTAAGAAAAGCCAATGGTGATGACCGCCTAGCAACAGCAGAAGTTGCCGCGCATGTATTACGCAGTTTTGGTGAAGAAGAAAACGGCGACTTACTCGATCTGTGGTTTGATACGTTTAGCCAGCAATATCAACTGGGTGCCAGCGCACGTCATGCTATTTCTGTTGATTATTTGGAACAATTACAAGCAAAAAACTAAGAAATTAAAAACCTATGGGGTTTTTACCAGCTTTTCGATTTAATTGTATTTTATAGCCAGAAAATTCAGTTAGAGGTCCCATTAATTCTTTATCTTTATGAAGTAGTATCATTGATGCCGCATCGATATTTTGATCTTCTCTCCTCATACCAGATAGCATTTCAAATTTATATCCCAAATATTTCTCTCTCAATTGGGGACAACTAAGATCTTTATGAGGTAAGTTCATTTTTTTTAATAAGCTTTTAGCGTGTTTTTTAGCAGTACTATAATGCATTAGCTCATGTTCTTTTAAGTAACTAATATAAGTGATCCACCATTGTTGGATCTTTTCATCTTGCCTTTGAATATCCGCCCAGTCTGGCAGTTTCATTTCTGCTATAACACTTACAGTTACAACATTAAACTGGCAACCTTGTTCAGTAGTCCTGAAATCAAATTTGGTTGTTATATCAGTATACAACATGGCCCACGTATCAAGTCCTCCTTTTGATTTAGGCCCCTTACCTCGGACTTCATTCATCATTTCTAATACGTCATCGGCGCTAAATTGATAACTTTTTTCTATTATCGATGTTTGTATCAATGCTTGAGCAAACGAATTTACGCAACATAAAGCAATAAAAATTAACATTTTCATAACGTTACAAATCCTTTAAATAATAAATATATCAAACATTTTAAATTAGTGAAGCATAAATATTCTTCACTCTGATATCCCCTTTGTGCGTTGAGGTCTTTTAAAGGCACTTATTCAAGGAGTTACGAAATTAGCGCATCTTACAAGTAATACATATAAGCACTACAGCTCAGCAATCATTTATTGCCTGACAATGGCCGATTAACGAAGGATTATATTCTGTAATTATAATTCAGGAATATTGGGTGCATTAGTCAGTATTATCGCAACAAAAATTATTGGATCGATAAATGATAATACGCCAAAAGCGGCACAGAACTCGAATCAGCAGGCATTTTTACAACAACACAGCTGGTACCACTCTGCTTAATTGATCCCACTTTAACATTATGCGCCATAGCAACTCTTAACAGACAAACTAAAAAGATGCCTCTTCAAACAATCATTACTTTATTTAATGTAAATATTGGTGTTTACTTGCGATGGATTTAACAGATGAATGATTTACGGTACATTTTGAATCCGTAATTTTCCATAATGTTATTTTAATATCAAACTCTTAATAATAGATAAGGTTTTCAATGCGCTGGTTGTTTAATGAATTTACGTTCGATTCGAGTACTCGTTTATTAACCATCGATGATGAAGCACAATTACTTGAGCCTAAGGTCGCTCAATTGCTAACCTATTTTTTAGAGAATCAGCAACAAGATATCAATAGAGACCAATTACTTAATCATGTGTGGAACAACCAAATTGTCACTGAAAATGCGATTAATCGCGTGGTTGGCTTATTAAGAAAAGCAGTAAGTGATGAGAATAAAATTAAACACACCATAGTGACTGTGCCCAAGGTCGGTTATCGATTTATTGCCCATACAGTATTACTGCCAGAGTGCGCGCCGCAGCAAAGCGAAACGAATAATAGAGCTGTGCAAACGACACCTAAACTTGGTCTTTTTCTTAAGAGACACTTCAATAAAATATTGATTATTATAATTTCAGCGATAGTAACTTTAAGCGCATGGCAAAAACAAAACTCAGCCATAGCCACCAACCCCAAAGTAGAACCAGTTACCCGGTTATCGGCAAATCAATACGACGCTCACTATGCCAATGAGCAAGACAGGTTAATATATAGCAGTAGGCAAGATAATTTTCAGGCACTGTTTTTAACATCACTGCCAAACATAAAGCCACAAGTTATTAGTAAAGATGGCGGCCATGCCACACAGGGGCGTTGGTCCAATGATGATTCAACGCTCATTTATCTCTTTAAAAATGATAAAACGTGCGAATTCCATCAAGTGGATTTCATCAATAAGAAACCTCAAGCACCACGTACCATCTATCAATGTCCGTTGAAAACCGTCACTAACTTTGCGATCAGTCATGATAATCAAACGCTCTACTTTGTCAAAAAGGACACTTTATTCGCGCCCTATCAAGTATTCTCATTACATATTTCTGATGGTTTAGAAACTAGACTTCCTCAACCAAAGCCCTTAGGTAAGGGAAATCATCAATTAAATTTATCCCCAAACGGGGACGATTTATTACTGCTCAGCAATCAACGCCCAGGCCAAACATCATTTTATCGATTAAACCTTAGCTCAATGGCATATACAAAGCTGCTCGACCTTAATTACTTTGTTAATCATGCTATTTGGGGCCACAAAGATAATTCCATTGTTCACCATGGCCCTCACCCGTCCTCACAACTAATGATTAACTTACTCGATGGCAATGGCTCACAAGTGCTCGTTTCAGATACACGAAGAATCAATAGCGTTACACGCATTAATAACCAAGTGGATTATGCCTTTAGCTCTTACATAGATGACAATGACATTGTATTAAGTGATTACAAATCAGCGGCTATCAACTCATCTGTGACTGACTTCTTACCGGCATTATCACCTAATGGGGCTGAACTTGCCTTTATTTCTAAGCGCTCAGGAATGAGTAGGGTATGGCTTTATCATTTAAAAAGTCAGGCTATTGTGCCTTTTGATCCAGCGCCTCAAGGCAGACGATACCTTAGCCTACAATGGTCACAAGATAATAAACAATTACTCGCTAACACCAGCAACGAACTAATAATTTTTGATGCTGAACTTGGGATAATTGATAAGATTATTCCATTAGAACTACCCGCCTACAATGCTGGCTGGATGACTAATAAAGAAATAGCATTTAGCTATTATCAAGATAATCATTGGCAATTAAATTATTATAATTTAGAGACGAATATGACCATTGCAGAGGAAAAAAAATGGGCCTTTGTATTGAGCAGTCCTAAACAGCAGCTCTTTTTCACACAGGATATGCAAGCGTATGACAATAAAAAGACGAAGCTGACAGCGCTGCCCTGTCGTTTCTCTATGGTTCGCCGCAAGTTAACGGCACAATTAGATGGCAAAGATCTGTACTGTCAGTCGAATGTAAAAAGCAGTGAATTGGTAAAGGTTGAAAACTTAACGAAAATACATAGAAATATGCATAAAATTGGGTCGATGGGCTTTATCGATTTTTCAATATCGAATAAACGACAAGCGTTGACTAAACTAAAATCAACATCAAGCGATATCATGAGAACAAGGTATTAGAACATTTTAAATGCCCTAATACCCCGCTGGGAAGTTTTATTATTTAGTGATTAAAGTTAGAACCAAACTCATCTTTATCTGATGAGTCTGTATAACCTAGGCCAATAGAAAAGGTGTTGTCACCACTGATTGTAAATTCTAAACCAGTTGAGATTGTAACGGCTTTTTGCCACTGATCTTGTTGTGAGTGATTGTATCTGATATTGGCGTCACTAATACTTGCCTCTACCTCAACAAACGGCCTAACCGTATCACTAAGACCAGAGTATTTGAATCGTGAACCAGCAACTAAACCAAGTTCCTTCACGTCTCCATACAGTCTGTCTTCATTTTCATTTACACCATAAAACGATGCATGTTGAGCACGTAACCCAACTTTGTTTGTCACAAACCAATTATCTGACAACTGATAATCTTTGGCCAATCCTACTGTTAAATTTGGCGTGTACGAGAAGTTAAACTTCTTATCTAATTCATGATAGTTCGTTTTATTTAAACCTAACGACACAAATGAATAAACATCTTCGTCACTGGCAAATGCACTAGAAGCAGCCCCAAGGGCAAGCACACCCACAAGTGATTTCAATATAGAAACCATGTTATTTTTCTTCATTTTCTTCATCCTCTGATTGAAATATTAATAAATCTCCTGGGCTACAGGAGAGTGTTCTACAAATTGCATCTAGTGTTGAAAAACGTACTGCTTTTGCACGACCACTTTTTAACACAGATAAATTTTGCGGAGTGATGCCTACAGCTGCGGCCAAATCATTAAGTTTCATTTTTCGCTTTGCCAGCATTACATCCAGTTCAATGATAATAGCCATTAGATCACCAAGTCTTGATCTTGTTTCATTTCAATGCCCTGTGTCATTACCCATGTCATCACATAAAAAATCAAACCGAGTAACAAATAATAAACTTCCGTGGTTCCCAAATTAATATGTATGGCCAAAGTGTCAGACCAACCACCAAACCTTATAACTAAGGTTACGAATAAGGGGTAAAATAAATTAATCGCGATCCAAAATAATAAAGTCTTGCCTACATTCCTTAGGCACTGACTCGTCGCTAATGTAAATACCTGCCCCTGACGATAAAGGTTAAATAACTTAAAAAGGAATAAATAGATGCATAAGTAAGGCAATAGTTGAACCGTGCCGAGTATCAATAACGCATCGAACCCCTCGGCGTAAAGGCTATCAGCCATCGTTTCCCAACTATTGGTCATGTCATAATTAGCAACAATAGACAAATTATCGGAGCCCGTATTTAACTCTCGCGTACTCTGATCGTATGGATTGTTGATAACTAATACGCAATGGGTTACAAGCTGACTAAATGCAAGCACCACCAGCAGCACTTGGATCCAACGGCTTGCAATTGATATTTTCGACATAATTACTTTTTACTCACTAAACAATAAACTCAATGTAACAGAGATAAATAAAAAACAATAGTTTTTTATCGATAAACGATAACTAAATACTGTTTTAATACCACCTTCCAAGAATTGTGTGATCTGTTATGCGAGGAAATAATTAACTAGAACAAGGCGCTAGAATGAGCAATAGCTAACTATTGGGAGTGAGAGTAACGCTGTAATTGTTGAATAGAGCAAGCACAAGTAATCAACTATTAAATGGAGTCGGTATCATAAAATTTATGCATAAAAAAGCCTTGGGTAAACCAAGGCTCTTATTAGATAGGTTAGCTCTTTATGAGCTATGTTTTAAATTGATGAACTTGCAATCTTAAATCATCCAACCCTGAGTTAATCGTTTCATTAGCCTCAGACGTTGTACGAGCACCAGAACTAGTTGCAGCAGCAATATTTGTAATGTTGGTCAAATTTGTATTAATTTCATCCGTTGCGACGGACTGTTGCTCTGTTGCCGTTGCTATTTGTGCATTAAGTGATGTTATATTCGTAATAATATCAGCTACTTCCACAAAATAATTAGCGGTGATGCTGCTCTTCTCTAAACATATTTGTGTGCTATCGCTTCCTTTAATCATGCAGTCAACGGCATTTCGTGCTTCAGCTTGAAGACCTTCCACCAGCGCTTGAATATCTCCGGTCGAACTTTGTGTGCGCTGCGCCAAAGAACGAACCTCATCTGCGACAACAGCAAAGCCACGTCCTGATTCTCCCGCTCTCGCAGCTTCTATAGCAGCATTGAGTGCTAATAAATTAGTTTGCTCTGCGATACCACGAATGGTTTCTAATACCATGCCAATGCCTTTAGTTTTATCGGCTAAATTACCGATTGTCGCAGAAGCTAATTCTATCTCCTTGGCAAGTTGCACTATGATGCGATGAGAATCAGCAGCAGAGGACTTTCCACTGGTAACACAATTTTGAACATCGTTGGCCATTTGAGATGCTTTGTTTGTATTGAGTGCAACTTCTTGCGTTGCTGCATTCATCTGCTCTACCGCCGTTGCTACATGCTCAATTTCATCTCGCTGTTTTTCAACATTATCGAGTGTAATGACCATTTCGTCAGTCGCCGTTTTTGAAGAGGTATCTAATACTTGTACCGATTGAGAAACCTGGCCTATTAATTCTCGTATTTGATTAACAAAAATATTAAATGCTCTGGCAGTATCGCCAGTTTCGTCGGCTGAGCGTTCAGATAGTTGCCCTGTTAGGTCACCATCTCCTGACGCAATTTGAACTAACTTGTCATTCATAATAACCAGAGGCGTAGATATAGACTTACTAATGATATGAGGAAGCAGCAAAGCAATTGCAATGCTTATCACAAGCAAGGTACTGATTAATTGAATGCCGGCCATCTCGTCATGCTCAGCTTGAAGCGCAGCCTCCAATGTGAAATCCTGTATGTCATTTAGAATGGTAATTAAACCATGGTCTATTTCATCTCGGTGATGTTCTATTGTTATCAGCAGTTGCTCTAACTTATTACTCTCATGTTGCTGCTTAATTAGCGAAAATGCTTGTGATGTTTCATCACTTAAACGGCCATAACTTTGCTGTGTTTTTTTTAACTGAGACAATAACTGACTATATTGGGTAACAGCCTCTTTAGAATGTAACTTGGTCAGTGCTTGGGTGATAAATGCAATTGAAGAATCAAAGTCATCATTAGACGATCGTGTTAATTTGTCATATTGGGATTGAACTTCGATGAGGTGTGCACCTTGGGATTCATGACCTAGTTGTTCTACAAAATTAATTCTAATGACACGCTCAAATAATATTGCTTCTTGCAATTGATGGTCGGTTAATACCGTTATTTTTTTTGTGAGAGGTATATCTTCTTCCGCTATATCAACGAGCTCGGTACCAATTTTATCCATTTGAACATAGCCAGTACCTCCGACTAAACACACCAATAACAACTGGACAATGCCTAATAAATATACTTTATGCGATATTTTTATTTTAGATAACATATGACGCCCTTCCTGGCTAAATTATATTAAAAATATAGAATCTTAACATTGAGTTAAAATGTTAAATTCAAAAATATAAACCTAAGCAATTCAACCCATAAATTGATTTAGATCAACAAAGCATACTAAAGACTTTTCAATAAATGTACATAAAATAATCAGCTATATTTGGAGCTTTAAAAATTTAAGTAATGAATTAATACCTAACTTGACTTGATGAAATTAGTTAAAAAGGCAATAACTTCGGCAGCAATTATCGGCTGCGCTTTCTCATTTGGATGTATTTGATCTCTTTGCATTAATTCTGACTTGAGCGCAACCTGTTCAATAAAAAATGGCATTAACGTAACCCCTTCTTTATCTGCCAATACAGGATAGAGCTTAGTAAACATTGATGTATAACGTTTTCCCAAGTTAGGCGGGATTTGAATTTGTGTAATAATAACTTTGATGTCACTTTCTTTTGCCATAGCAATCATAGCGCTTAAATTGTTACGAATTGTATTGATCGGATAACCTCTAAGTCCATCATTCCCTCCTAGTTCAATCCACAATACATCTACTTCATTTTTATCTAAAAGCCTCGCTAGCCGCGCTTTACCACCACCCGTTGTTTCGCCACTAGCACTGTAATTGAGTAATTTAAAATCTGGGTGTGTTTTACTCATCTCTTTTTGTACTAACGATGCCCAGCCTTTTGAGGCTTGCATTCCATAGCTTGCGCTGAGACTATCCCCCAATAATAAAATATTAGTGGCTTGGGCTGGCGCTATAGTTATTACCCCCACAATTAGGCATAAATAGGCACGGCGAATGAGTGAAGAGCAAGCAGTAAACGATATCATCATAGTTAAAAATCTTATTAAGCAAGTTAAAGTAAATAATGGAACCCTAGAGATACTTAAGTCTATCTCATTAAATGTCAAGCAAGGACAGTCAATTGCTATTGTTGGCGCGTCAGGCTCTGGAAAGTCTACCTTATTAGGGCTACTCGCAGGACTTGATTGTGCAAGCACGGGCGAAATTTGGCTAAATGGTGCGCCCCTGCATCAACTTAATGAAGAAGATCGCACCGCACTTCGCGCTAAAAATGTCGGTTTTATATTCCAATCATTCCTATTATTGCCCGCCTTAACGGCACTTGAAAATGTTATGCTGCCCGCACAACTTGCAGGGATAGAGAACGCCGAGCAAAAAGCAATTGAGTTACTTGATAAAGTTGGCCTAAGCCATCGTGACGACCATTACCCTAATCAGCTATCAGGCGGTGAACAACAACGAGTAGCGATTGCTCGAGCTTTTATTTGCCAACCAAAAATTTTGTTTGCAGATGAACCGACCGGAAATCTTGATGGTTCAAATGGCCTACGAATTGAGCAGCTATTGTTCGAATTAAACCAACAGTTAAATACGACACTTGTTTTAGTGACACATGATCCCAAACTGGCAAAAAACTGTCAGCGAATCATTACAATGGATGATGGTAAAATCAGTGAAGAAGTAAACGACAAGGAATTATCTCATGTGGTTTAAACCTGCTTTAGCGCTTTTAAAACAGCAAATAAAGCGCGGTGAACTCACTATATTTATATTGGCAATCGCCTTGGCAGTAACCTCTGTGTTTTCTCTGAGTGGTTTTGGTGAACGATTAAACCAGGCTTTAGTGCTCAAAGGCAGTAATTTTCTTGCCGCCGACCGTGTTTTGTCCTCAGCGCACCCCATCGATGACGATATTTTAGGTAAAGCTAGCGATTTCGGCGTGAATAGCGCGCAATATTTAAGCTTTAATTCTATGGTTTTTTTTGGCGATGACATGTTGCTCGCCTACACAAAAGCCGTTAAAGGTCCTTACCCTCTACGCGGTGAACTAAAAATAAGTGAGCAAGCACTGCTTGATACCCCGCTCGATAGTCAAGGTGTGGCCAAATTTGGTCCACCACCACAAGGTGAGATATGGGTCGCTCCAGAGCTACTTATTCGTTTTAATGCCAGCATTGGTGACAGTGTTGATGTGGGTGATACAAGCCTGAAAATCAGCGGTATTGTGACGCATGAACCCGACGGTTCGTTTTCCATTTTTAACTCTAGCCCGATTATTTTCATCAATGATGAGGATGTTGCTGCCACAAATATTGTTCAACCGGGCAGTCGTATTTATTATAACTACCTATACAGTGGTGAAGACAATGCATTACAAGATTTCTACCAATCGATAAAACCACAACTTAAAACGAATCAGAACTGGCAGGATATAAAAGGTGAACGCTCACCACTAGCCCAATCTCTAAAACGTGCCAATCAGTTTTTATTATTATCAAGTTTGCTCGGCATTATCCTTGCGGCAACGGCTATTAGCGTCACGGCATCAAGGTTTAGCCAAAATCAATTTGATACAGTTGCCTTGTTAAAAACATTAGGTACTAACGATACGACTATTCGTAAGATATTTATTTTCCAGCTCGCTACTCTTGCTTTCATTGGCATTGTAATGGGGCTTATTGCAGGTTATGCACTGCAAGAAATCGCCTTTATGGCTGTGCAATACTATTTACCACAAAGCTTGCCACAACAGTTGCCTGCCTTAGGGTTTAAACCCTTGATTATTGCTCTTAGCACAGGGGGAATTTGTGCTGCACTATTTTCACTAACTCCTATGTTACGTTTATTTAATGTGCCAGTTATGCGCGTGATAAAACGCGATATGGCCAGCGCACCTTTAGCGCTGTGGAAAAATGGATTGGTGTTTGGCGGCGCAATTTTCATCTTATTGCTCACCTACTCACAAGATCTTATCTTATCGTTAATCACTTTAGGTATTGCTGCTGTCATTGCGCTTGTTCTGAGCGGTTTGGCCTGGGTTATAATCCGCATGGCACGTGGTAAACAATTTAGTGCTGCTAGCCCATTTAAGCTTGCGATGGCATCGCTTTATCAACGTGCAAATCAAGCCAGCATGCAAATAGCTTCTATAGCGACAGCGATTATGTTGATGCTCATCGTGTTGCTATTACGTAATGAGCTGATTGATGAATGGCAAAATCAAATTCCACAAGGCACCGCAAATCACTTCTTAGGCAATGTTACCCCTGATCAAGTTGATCAAATTGACAGCTTAATGACAAAATATGATGTGCAAACCAGCGATCTTTATCCAATCATTCGAGGCCGCGTTTCAAAAATTAACGGTGAAGTTGTCGGTGGATATGACAGTGAAGGCAATGCCGATAAAAAACGTAAACGCTCTGGACGCCGTGGCTTTGGCCGTGAATTAAGCCTCACATGGCTTGATAATGCGCCGGCTGAAAACCCTATTAATGCAGGTCAATGGTGGGATAAAAACGATACTGATCTACAGGTATCTATTGAGAACGATGCCGCTGAACGTCTTGAGATAAAAATTGGCGACACCATTACCACCCTCATTGGTGAAGAAGAAGTAGTTGCAACAGTGACCAGCATTCGTGATGTTCATTGGCGCTCTATGCGTCCTAACTTCTTGTTAATC
>Ga0105359_10004629_pt1 | contig 10952 bp, 11 predicted proteins | sample GOMGulsemesocosm_6_FD_83659 | JGI IMG/M metagenome (GOLD analysis project Ga0105359, IMG submission 83659) | Methane-oxidizing microbial communities from mesocosms in the Gulf of Mexico - GOM8C Gulf of Mexico | ecosystem: Environmental > Aquatic > Marine > Cold seeps | place: Gulf of Mexico... | reverse complement strand
CTTAGAGTCAATGGAAAATGTGCTTTTAAAAATGGATGATGGAGAGTGCAATGACGAAATGCTTAATGACATTTTTCGTTCTGCACACACCATTAAAGGCTCTGCTGGCATTTTTGGTTTAGATCACATTGTTAACTTTACCCATGTTGTTGAAAATGTGCTTGATCGTGCTAGAGACAATGAAATAGAAATTGAAAAACAGTTAATCGATATTATTTTTAAATGCCGTGACCATATGCAAAGCCTAGTTGATGTGACATTAGATGAATTTAATGCACACCCTGAGCTTCAAAAGGCAGGTATTGATTTACTTGCAGCACTTGCACCTTGGGCAAGTGAAGAAAACAATCAAACATTAACTACCAATAGTGACTCAGCTAACATTCTGGCAGAGGAACAGTCTGAAAATATACAGGCTGACGAAGCTAATAACGATAGTTTCTGGCATATATCATTAAGATTATCTACTGACTGCCTTAGAAATGGCATGGATCCACTCTCCTTCATCAAGTTCTTAAGCAGTCTAGGTGAGATAAAGCATATAGAAAGTATTGTTGATAGCTTTCCTGATGCTGGTGATTTTGATGCAGAGACTCTTTATTTCGCCTATGAAATAGCGCTGAAATCCGACGCTAGTTTGGAAGAGATTGAAAATACTTTCATGTTTGTACAAGATGACTCTGACATTACTATCTTACCTCCCAATGCAAAAATTGATGATTACCTATTGTTGATTGAAAAACTACCAGAAGAAAACCAAAGGCTTGGTGATATCTTAGTAAATTGTGGTTCATTAACTAGGCACTCTTTAGAGCAGGCTTTAATAGAACAGAATAAAGAAAGTTCCTCCTCTGATGAAAAAACAGCCCCACACAGGTTGGGAGAATTACTTACTGAGCAACATAAAGTACCAGAGTCTATTGTTAGTGCGGCCCTTACCAAGCAACAGAAGAACAAAACTCAGGCATCAGAAGGTAAACAGATCCGTATTGACTCAAATCGATTAGATCATCTAATTAACCTCATTGGTGAACTCGTCATCAACCAGCAGCGAATCGACTTACTGTCTAAAAAAAGTAAAAATTCTCCATTAATTGAAGCCGTTGATGACTTTGAGAACTTTACCAATCAAATTCGTGATGCTGCATTAAGTTTAAGAATGGTACCAATTGGTGGCACTTTTCAACGTTTCAAGCGCCTTGTTAGAGATACTGCTCAAGAATTAGGAAAAGATGTCGAACTAACTATTGAAGGAGCCGATACTGAGCTTGATCGACTAATGGTTGAAAAGTTGGGTGACCCACTCACTCATATTGTTCGAAATGCAATGGATCATGGCTTAGAGTCCGTAGATGAACGCCAAGCAGCAGGTAAAGATACCAAGGGACAACTTAAGTTGGCAGCCTACCATGAAGCTGGTCATATAGTTATTGCTATAAGTGATGACGGTAATGGTATCGATAAAGAACGAGTTAAAGAAAAAGCGATTGAAAAAGGCATTATAAATATTGACGCTAAACTAAGTGACAATGAGCTTTTTCATCTTATATTTCATCCAGGGTTCTCAACAGCCGCAGCAGTGACTAACCTGTCAGGCCGAGGTGTTGGCATGGATGTGGTTAAAAGAAATGTCGAAGCACTACAAGGCAGCATTGATATAAGTTCACATCCGGGCCTGGGCTCTGAGTTTAAAATCAGGCTTCCACTAACACTCGCCATCATTGATGGATTTCATGTAGAAGCTAAAGGCACACACTTTGTTATTCCACAGGCTACCATTATTGAGTGCATTGATCTGGCTAATCACCAAGATATAAAGGGTAGGCACTGTATTAACTTACGTGGTGAGATGATCCCTTATTTAAATATGTCTGAAATATTTAATCTATCTTCAAGCAACGGGCACTCTTCAGCCGATAAATTAATTCAACAGGTTACTAAAAAAGAACTCGTTATTGTACAGTTTGGCAATGATGTTGCTGGTATAGCTGTGGATACACTTAATGGTGAAATCCAAACAGTAGTAAAACCCTTAGGCCCAATTTTCAGAGCCCTTAAAGGTATAGGCGGTTCCAGTTTACTTGGTAATGGCGAAATAGCCTTTATTTTAGATGTACCACAATTAATTGAGTTAGCTATCGGAAAAGAGTTACCCAGCAAGATAACTCCATCTGAAATGATTGATAGTCAGGATAATAATATTAATTACTAAACACAAAATAAAATGACACTCGGAGAATACAATGGTGGATAAATCCAGCCAGTTCTTAACCTTTACCATAGCCGATGAGCATTTTGGTATGGACTTGCATCAAACAAGAGAAATCATTGAGTATGCAGGTATTACCCAAGTCCCCTTGATGCCACAATTTATATCAGGGGTAATAAACTTACGGGGTGAAGTTGTGCCTGTTATTGATTTAAGTGTTCGCCTCGGCCGCCAACCTATAACCGTGCATAAAAGGACATGTGTCATTGTGATTGAGTTACACACTAGTGAACAAAATTGTGTGCTTGGATTATTGGCAGATGCGGTTAATGAAGTCATTGATATTTCGGCAAGTAACATCGAAGATGCTCCTGCTTTTGGGGCAAAAATAAGAGCTGAATTTATTCAAGGTATAGCAAAAAAAGATGATGAATTTATTGTACTACTGGATGCAGAGAAAACGCTATCTCCAAGAGAGTTAGCCCACTTAGTGGAAGCTGAGCTGCAATAGAAATAGTTACTACATACAATTTTGAGAGCAGAGGAAAATAACATGTTAGAGAAAATAAGCTTAAAAGCCAAAGTTCTATTTTTAGGGCTTCTGGTAGCGTTATCACTGATATTATTGAGCTGGGAATCAGTAAATGAATTATCAAAATTTCATGGTTCAACTAAAAGAAGCTTTACTTTAGTAGAGCAAAACGTTGAAATTCTAACTGACTTAACTAACGCTCATGTCATTTTTAAAACTCAAGTACAAGAGTGGAAGAACGTACTAATTCGAGGTAATGACAAAAAGCAGTTTGAAAAATATGCCGGCCGTTTTCAACAAAGCTCAGATAAAGTTCAATCACTCTTAGCCCATGCGATTAAAAAATCCAAGGAACTATCCCTAGACACTCAAGAAATTGACAAAGTTAAGCAGGCTCATGCTGAGCTTAAAGTTGCTTATTTGAAAGCATTAAAGAACTTTGATGACAAAGATCCATTAACAGGAAAAAAAGTTGATAAAAGTGTTAGTGGTGTTGATAGACCAGCAAGTAAAGGTATGACAGCATTAGCTGAAAATGCAGAGAGAAAATTTAAAGACATCATTGCTAATAATAATGTATCAATGGAAGAAGAGTTCAAGAAAAACAAATCTGATTTAATTACTTTCTCATTTATTGAAGGCTTTATTATTATAGCTTTGATGATATTAATCTTTTATGACTTGTTTAAAACATTAGGTGGTGATCCTCGCTATGCTGCACATGTTTGTAATCAAGTCGCTAACGGTGATTTAAGTATTGATATAGAGCTAAAACATAACGATAAAACATCACTACTTTCTAGTATCACCAATATGAAAATCCAATTAGCAACTATAATTCATGATGTAAGATCTTCTTCTGAAGCTTTATCTTCAGCATCTACCGAAGTTAACTCCACCGCGCAAACCATTGCTAAAGGAGCATCAGTACAAGCTGCCAGTGTCGAAGAAACATCCGCTTCAATGGAGCAAATGTCCGCTTCAATTTCACAGAACAACGAAAATGCTGGCATTACCAATGGTATGGCGCAACAAGCATCTAAAGAAGCTTCGGTGGGCGGAGAAGCGGTATCAGAAACAGTAGATGCTATGCAAAAAATTGCTGAAAAAATAAGTGTAATTGATGATATTGCTTATCAAACTAATTTATTAGCACTGAACGCTGCTATTGAAGCAGGACGTGCTGGTGATCATGGTAAAGGTTTTGCAGTAGTTGCTTCAGAGGTAAGAAAACTGGCCGAGCGAAGCCAAGTCGCTGCACAGGAAATTGGTGAGCTGGCAAAGGACAGTGTAAAACGTGCCGATCTTGCCGGTCAATCCCTTAAAGAGATGGTACCTTCAATCAATAAAACAGCTGATTTAGTACAAGAAATAGCTGCGGCTTCTTCTGAGCAAGCCTCTGGAGTACACCAAATAAATGAAGCCATAGCCCAAGTAAATCAAACCATGCAGCATAACGCTGCCGCTTCTGAAGAACTCAGCGCGACCTCTGAAGAGATGAACGTTCAGGCCCTACAGCTACAAGAGTCAGTAAATTATTTTACCTTAGAAAGCTCACCTTTAGAAAAGGTTAAGTCCTCAAATAATAATTCACCAATGAATGCTTCTACTGCTTCAAAAGCAAAAGCAACATCTAAGAAACTAGCTGAAGATGGCAGTAACAGAGATGATGATGATGATAAGTTTATCGGTTACTAAACCTTTTAATTTTAGAGTGTTTTCTAGAGAAAATAATTAAGGTGAATAATTTAAAGGTTAGCTGCAATGAGTCAATTTGAAACACTACCTTCAGAAGAGGTTTTCACGCTTTTTCAAAGACTTGTTCATGACAAGTTAGGTATTCACTTGGCTAAGCAAAAGCGCATGATGTTAGGCCATCGTTTGTTAAAACGCGTTAAACATATTCAAGCTAATGGATTTTCAGATTATTTTAGATTTATTTCTAACCCTGACAACAATCATGAATTAGAAGTAGCCCTGGAGCTAATGACCACTAATGAAACATTCTTTTTTAGGGAGGAAAAACATTTTAACTATATGGCTAAAACTATCCTACCCCAAATAGACCCTAACAGAGAATATAAAGTATGGAGTGCGGCAAGTTCCTCTGGTGAAGAGCCTTACAGTATAGCAATGTTACTTAATGAACATTGCTACTCACCTTGGTCCATTGTTGCTTCTGATGTTAATAGGTCCGTATTGGCACATGCTAGAAAAGGCATATATATTGATGATAGAACTAAGTTACTTCCGCAAGAATATCGAAAAAAGTATTGCGTTAAGGGCACAGGAGAGTTCGAAGGTTATATGCGAGTAAAGCCTGAATTAAGAAGCCGTTTGCATTTTTTCTCATTTAATTTATTAGATGATATGTCAAGTTTAGGTAAGTTTGATCTTATTTTCATTCGTAATGTTATGATTTATTTCGACGACAAAACACGACAAAAAATAATTAGTGGCCTTCAGCAATGTTTGAATAAGGATGGCTATTTATTTATTAGCCATTCAGAAACACTACATGGTTTAGAGCATTCATTTAAATTAATAAAACCAGCCATATACCGCCATGAATGTTAAGGACAACCAATAGAAGGTAGGTTATTTATTGGGAGAAGGTCAATGACCTTAGATAGTAGTATTAACTTACAACCTGGTGAAGTATATTTTTCTTCACCATTAAAAAAGCAAATAGCAACAAGATTAAAGACAATATTAGGCTCTTGTGTTGCTGTCATCATTTGGCATCAAAAAAGTAAAACGGCTGGTATGTGCCATTACTTATTGACTGAAGAGGCTGACAGTACAAAAGCGACACAAGTAATGCAAAAGTATCGCTATGGTGACGAAGCACTTGATTATTTATTGAAAAAAATGGCCATACTTCATCCGTTAGATCAATACGAAATATCCATTTTTGGCGGAAGTAATATGTATCCTAGCTTGACTAAGCCGACAATTGGCGAAGTTAATGTTAGGTTTGCCAAAAACTGGGCAAAAAAAAATAATTTAGTCTTTTGTCAGCAAGATACTCTAGGAAATAATGGCCGTAGTCTTACTTTAGACTTGACTACTGGAAGTATTAAAATTGTGACTTACAATGAGAGAAAAGGAGTCTTTAGTGAGCATTAAGGTAATGATAGTTGATGACTCGGCTGTAGTTAGGCAAGTCATCTCTCAAATACTCAACGACTCAACCGACATTGAAGTCTATGCTGTCGCTAATGACCCAATATTTGCTTACAGTAAAATGCAAAAACAATGGCCTGATGTCATTGTACTTGACATAGAAATGCCAAGAATGGATGGTATATCCTTTTTGAAAAAGATAATGGCAGAGCGACCAACCCCGGTAGTTATATGTTCATCACTAGCAGAAAAGGGTGCGGAACTATCTTTAAATGCCTTAGCTGCAGGTGCTGTCGACATTATAACTAAACCACAAATGGGGTTAAAAAACTTTCTTGAAGAAGCAGCAAGTAATATAAAAACAGTTGTCCGAGCTGCTGCAAAAGCTAGACTACAAAAAACAGCTGTAAGTAACCCGGTGGCTGATAAGTTATATTCTACGAAAAATGACAATATGAAAACGAAATCCATTATTGAATCAGAGCTGACCAATAATGCCCTAGAAAGCGAAGTTGACTTGGTTGCGATGAGTTACACCACAGATAGGGTTATCGCTATTGGCTCTTCTACAGGCGGGACTATTGCACTTGAAAAAGTACTCACAAACCTCCCTGCAACATGTCCAGGTATAGTTATAGTTCAGCACATGCCTGAAAAATTTACCAAAGCCTTTGCTGATAGACTAAACTCATTATGTGAGTTAGAAGTTTTAGAGGCAACCTCTGGTGATAGAGTTATTTCCGGTAGAGCGTTAATAGCTCCTGGCGGTAAACACTTACAAATAAAACGCTCTGGCGCCCAGTATATAGCTATAGTCTCTGAAGGCCCAGCGGTCAACAGGCACTGCCCTTCTGTTGATGTATTGTTTAATTCACTTGCCAAGAGTGCTAAACAAAATGCAACAGGAGTCATTATGACCGGAATGGGGAGTGATGGCGCTCAAGGCTTACTTAATATGAAAAATGTAGGTTGCAATACCATGGCTCAAAATGAAAGTTCCAGTGTCGTTTTTGGCATGCCAAAAGAAGCAATTAAACTAGGTGCGGCAAAAAAAGTTGTAGATTTAAGTGAAATAGCCGAGTTAATAAAAAACTAATAATAATAACCAAGCTAGCAAACTAAACTCATGAGTAAACAATATGAATAAATTGAATGTTTTAGTTGTTGATGACAGTAATGTGCAACGTAGCCATGTGATGAACATGTGCTTAGAACGTGGTGTAGGCCGTGTCGTTGGAGCTATTAATGGTGTAGATGCCGTAGACAAGTTACAAGAAATTAAATTTGACCTTGTCTTTATTGACTTAGAAATGCCAATAATGGATGGGGTTGAATTATCTCGTAAAATTGCCAAGGAGCAATTGGCAAAGTCAGTAATAATATTAAGCTCTAAAGATCCTTCTCTAATTTCAAGTATTGGTACTATGGCAGAATCTGATGGTCTAAATGTGCTTGGTACTTTTAAAAAACCAATGCAAGTTAAAGACTTAGAAAATAGTTTAAATAGGTTAACAAGTAATAACAATGCCATTGAAAGCCATAAAATATACAATCGATTAGAATTAAGTGACATAGTTAACGGTATCAAAGAACAACAAATTACTTTATGTTACCAACCTAAACTCACTTGCAAGGGCTTGCTACTAAAAGGCGTTGAAGCTTTAGCACGTTGGAATCACCCCAAGTTAGGTTTTGTCTCTCCAGTTGAGTTTATAACTGCTGCAGAAGAGTTTGGTATTATTTCTGAGTTAACCCATTATTTATTCGATATAGCACTGAAGCAAAAAGTTCACTGGCGAGATCACGGTGTTAATTTTCACCTGGCTTTCAACCTATCTCCATTGTCCCTTGCTGATAATGGCCTTGCTGACAAAATATTAACTCAAGTTGAACTCCACCAAATAGAACCAAAAGAAATCGTTTTAGAAGTCACTGAAAATGCTATTTGTGGTGAAATATCAACGGCAATTGAAACCCTTGCAAAGCTTAGGCTGAAAGGTTTTAAGCTTGCCATTGATGACTATGGAACTGGTTTTGCCAACGCCCAACAGTTATCTAGAGTTCCAGCTACAGAGCTAAAACTTGATCGTATTCTCGTTGACAACGTTGCCACAAGACCACAACAGTTAGCCATATTAAGAAGTACGGTGAACCTCGCTAAAGATTTAGGCCTAAATACTGTAGCTGAAGGGGTAGAAAGCTTTGATGATTTTAAGCTATTACTCAAGCTGAATGTCGACTTAGTGCAGGGGTATTATTTCGCTAAACCTATGGACGCTAAAACATTAGTTCACTGGTTACAGGTTGACTTAGCAAAAATAAGACGTGATTTATTAGAAAAACAGGCACAAGAAAGTGATCATTGATAGGTCGTAATTATTGAGTATCTAATGATTTAGCCAGTAATGTACCTATCAAAAATGAATTATTAGCTTACTAATTTTTCATTGGTTTCTTAAGCAACTTGGCTTTTAGGCTGTATCAATCGTAGCTGTTTTTTTAAGGTTCCTATATTAAATGGTTTCATCATAAAGCCGGTAACGTCACTCGCAATAAGTCCCATAATCTTGGCTTTATCATCTTCACATGACATCATTAATACGGGTAAATTGTGTAGACTTTTATCACCCCTTACTTTATTCAACAGCTGTTCACCATTTAAATTGGGCATATGTAGATCGGTAATTAACAGGTCATAGCTATTAAGCCGTAACATTTTTAAAGCTTGTAATCCTCCAGTTGCCTCATCCGTATCATTATGTCCTAAGCTATTTAACATATACATCATGACTTGGCGCATTGAAGACATGTCATCAACTACTAATATTTTCATCTTACAAATCCCTTTGTTTTACAAATTGTATAATCAATAAAGGCCCACTTTTAAATTATAGTGCCATAACGCTGCTTTTCCACCATAACAGCAATTAGTTGATAATAAATTTACGGGCTACTACAAAAGACTAGTAAACCAATCTTTTTATCAAGTAAACTTGACTTTCATTCCGTATACCTCACAATAAAGTCAAATCAACTTTACATTTAATCAAAGAGAGTTTACCTATGAATAAACAAGAAGATGAACAAAATAGCTATCGAAGCAAAAATAGTGCTAATACTATAAAGTTGAGAAATTGGACTATTGCTTGGCTCATTTCGATGGCAATAGCCTCATTTGCCCCTAGGTTCATTTGGGATTTCAACACCGCCATAACAATTATCGCTGTCTTAATAAACCTTGGCCTTGGTTTGAAGATGCTAATTGCCAATAGAGACTATTTACGTGGCCTAGATGAAATGCAGCAAAAGATACTGCTTGAAGCAATGTCATTAGCACTTGGTGTTGGCTTGGTTGCTGGCTTAAGCTATGAACTATTAGAAGATATCAAATTAATTACTTATCAACCTGAAATATCGCATGTGATTTTATTAATGGTTATAACTTACGGAGTTACTGTATTTTCTGGACATAGGAAGTACCAATGAAAAATCGCTTAAAGGTATTGCGCGCTGAGCGTGATTGGACACAGGCCAAGCTTGCTGATGCTTTAGAGGTATCAAGGCAAACTGTTAACGCGATTGAAAAGGGGAAGTTTGACCCTAGTTTACCATTAGCATTCAAAGCGGCAAGGCTGTTTAACTTATCCATTGAAGATATTTTTCAGGATGAAGTTGATACATAATAACAAAAGTGTTGTGTTAACCCTATTCAAAGACCTTGTAACACAGCACTATATCAACACATCACAAGGTTAAATAACAACAGCAGTCAATTATCTCGTTTCCTAATGTGACTTGATAATCCTTACCATAAGGCCGTTGAATAAAAACTTCAGCAGATTTATTGATAAGCTCCATTGAAGCCCCCATCTAAAGCCTAGAGTTTTTTATTACATAGCCCCTTATGCGTATACTTAAATCAACTATCCACCCTGATATTAACAACCTTTCAGCCAAAAGTTTTAACCGAAAAGCTACTAGAGCTATTGTATTAAATGGCGAAAATATATTATTACTTTATACCAAGCGCTACCACGACTACAGCCTTCCCGGTGGCGGTATTGACGAAGGGGAAAGCAATGTTGTCGGGTTAATCCGTGAGCTAAAAGAAGAAACCGGCGCACATAAGGTGCAGAATATTGTAGAGTTTGGATTATATGAAGAGTTTAGACCTTGGCATAAAGAAGGTTTTGATATTGTTCATATGGAATCTTATTGTTATACCTGCACTATAGATGATGAACTGCTTGAACCCGAATTAGAGGCACATGAGTTGAGTAATGGTATGCACCCAGTTTGGATGAACATTCATCAAGCTATAGCTCACAATGAGGAAACTATTGCTAAGAGTAAGAAAAAAGGCCTGTCGATTGAACGAGAGACCTTCTTACTTAAATTAATTGTCAGTGAATTAGTTGAGACCTAGCCTCTCATTTAAAGTGCTAGTTGCTACTAAAAAACACTTCTTGTTGATTATCTAACCAGAGTGGATGCTTAGCCATCACTTTACTAAACATTGCACTCTGCAAGTAATTATTTAGCCAAGTTCTTACTTTTGGGTAAGGTGATTGCAAATACCACTGGCGCTCTACCCTAGCAAATTGCCGAATAAAAGGCAGCAGTGCAATATCGGCTAAGCTTTCTTTATCAGACATTAAAAAGGCGTGCTTTGACAAGCGTTGCTCTAAGTGTTCCAGGTATTGCTGGCAAGCCACACGACACTCTTCAATATTATCTTCTTGGTAACGTTTTGCGCATTTGTATTGTTCTAAGCGAACCTTAAACACATTATCAAATTCATTTACCAGTGTCAGCATCTCAGGTAAAGCGTTCTCTTCATAAGAATGCAATAGATCCTTAGGATCACTCTCATTCAAAGCCCAAAGCATAACATCCAAACTTTCATCGATAACAGTACCAGCTCCTAACACTAATATAGGTACTGTACCTTTTGGCGATGCCTGCATCATTTCTTCAGGTTTATTACTTAATACCAAGTCACGTAGCAAGACTGTTTGACTCGACTTGAAGATAGCCATTCTGGCACGCATTGCATAAGGGCAATTTCTTAATGAATATAGAATT
>Ga0105359_10004611_pt1 | contig 10985 bp, 7 predicted proteins | sample GOMGulsemesocosm_6_FD_83659 | JGI IMG/M metagenome (GOLD analysis project Ga0105359, IMG submission 83659) | Methane-oxidizing microbial communities from mesocosms in the Gulf of Mexico - GOM8C Gulf of Mexico | ecosystem: Environmental > Aquatic > Marine > Cold seeps | place: Gulf of Mexico... | reverse complement strand
TAAAGGCTTGCCCGCCGTTTAAAGCAAATAACGATAAACGGTTTTGCATTTTAGCTTTTTCCCAATCGGCTAATTGCTCATCATATGAGTTAGCTTCAAACGATTCATTGGTGAAATATTTGAAAATGTTACCATGGATTAACTGTTGATAAATTCATACGACATCAGTTAATGTCTTAACAAGAAATACATTTTCTAAAAAAATAAGAGTTCGTTTCATCATGGCCCGAAGTAATAGATTTACCAATAAAAAAATAGATATAACAAATAAAAGTGATTCTTCGCCTTTAAATACTTTTGATACGCTGCCGAGCTTTCAACTTGTGGATGGTATTTTACAAGAAAAGATAATCAAAAGTAACGGTAGTACAGGTAATATTTTATTTAATGCCAATGAAGAAGTTAAAACTAGCAATATCCCTATTAAAGAAAGAAAAGGTCTTGTTGTTCCAAGCTGGTTTTATAAGCTCTATCAATTCAATCCAGCTATAGCTATTGAGTTAGCACGCGTACTTCTTAAAATTTTGAATGAAAAGAAATTTCATTCTGGAATAGCAAAACCATTTGTAAATATTACTGAATTCGTTTTAAAGACCGAAATAGATTCCCTTTCGAATATAACGCTATCTCTATTTGATCAAATGATAAATGACATAAACTACAGTAGAGCACAAGCACTTTGTGGAGATATTCAACGTGTTTTATCGTTTTGCCCTACTATATCAAAACAAGTTAAAGCTGAGATTGCATCCTATGTGTATGCTGAACCAGTGACGAAGAAGGAAAAAAAGACTTTTAAGGAGCGGCTTGCAAACTCAAAATTAAATAATGATTATTCTGATTATGTAATGTTTCAGATTTACGCTTATACAAATGCTTGTTTATCTGACATTGAAGAATCTTATAATAACACTTTAAAATTTATACAAAGTAAAGAGTATGATTCTTTCTTTTACGAAAGTGGTGCTCAAAAATATAAACAGTGGATAACCGATGGTAATCAGGATGATTTTTTAAAAGCATTTGAAATGGAACTTGCCGACAGTTATAGAGTAAATTTAGCTGTTGATAAATTAAGATCTAGATTAGATCAAAGCCATAAAGATAATCTTATTCGAAATATTCAAAATTCGAATTATGCGTCAGTTTTTTTTGAGTTACCTGAACCTATCAAATTGGAGTCTGATGTTGCTTTCCTGTGTCAGCACGTTCTAGAAAAATCTCTTGGTAATATAGTCACTTACAAAAATAATTTTATATCTAAAATTTTAGCTGACACCAATATATCCATACACTCTCTCTATACAAAAAGAATTAAATGCTGGAAAACAAAAAACTTTAAGGATAATTACAAACTATATTCTCCCTGGAAACATAACCAATCCTTCATATATAGAGCATTTTATGAGCTAAACCAAAATAGTAAACAAACGGGTGAAACAATTCATAACGTATTACTTGGCCGAACAAATACTTCTGATTTTCTACTTCAACAGCTTCTAATGGCTAATAGCGGAAGAAATAAAGAAGTAGTGATGTCTATTCCTGCAAGAGTCAGTGGCATTAATATACTGGACAATGAAGATAGGTTTGTTTCTGAAAAATCAATTGAATTGATTGGCAGTAAAACTAGAGGGCATCATCGAGTTGCAAAGCAACAGGAAAGTTTATCAATTCCCGTCAACACCCCTATTTATCGCTTCTTGAGAGTATTAGATAACGTTAGAGCTTATCAATATCCCGAAAGACAATTATTTTTCCTAGACACAGATGTGTATAAATTATGGCAAAAAAAATTTGCAACTCGTACTGAGATAAAAGAAAAAAATGGAGACTTAATATACAGCATTGATAGTACCAAGTTTAGAAAAGTATTCACTGGTGAGATACTTTATAAGTACCTAGAAAAGATTTCTAATAAAGATGATTTGATTCGTGCCGTTGCTTCAGACCTAAAAAACTCTATTCCTCTTGTATATTTATTGCAGTCTTCTACTGCTGAAACAATGGTAGCTAGCGCTATCGTAGGTTTGCAAATAAAGTTTATAGACCATCATTTACAAGTGGCTGCCAATCTAAAAATCAACGAAGACTGTTCGACCAATGCAGTTGAAAAACGTTTCCTTTGTGATTGTATTGACCCAAAAAATCCGGACTATGCAGACAATTTGAATGTAGATTACTGCAAACAGTTTGATAATTGCTTAGGTTGTACAAAAGCAGAAGTATATAGAGAGCACTTACCAAACATCATATATCGTTGTTTTCAATATGAGCAAGTATTAAAAATAAACAAAGACCTCTACGATACAACGTATTCGCTTAGACATCATAGAGCAAAGCAAGTCCTTGATACATTCGTATCAAAAGCCACCAATGGTAGACAACTCCATAGTGACTCTTTCGAAGTTGCAAGTAGCGCTTGGGAAGATCCAAACACATACCTTTTACCGCCACTATTACACTCTAACGCTTAGGAGCCACAACTCATGCCTATTCTAAAAACTACAACATTTTACGAAAGCATTGAAGATGAATTCTATTCAAGTCTTACTTCGATAGATCTTGAGTTATTAGGCCAAGAGCAGTGGAAGCAGCTTGATGAGTTAGCATATTCTTATGCTCAGAAACCTATGAGTCAATTTTACAAAAAAACAAAATTTAATGATGATATATGGTGGCTCACTGAAAGAAAGTCGATAAATTGGAATAAATACAGATCAATAAATTCTAATAATTTCCCTTTTATTTTACTCGTTAAAATTATGGTGTATTTCAATATTCAAGTTGTTAAAAAAAATAGGGCGTTGTTCTATGGCAACATTTCAAGACTTGTTAGCTTTATTGGCTCAAGAATGGCAAATGAAGGAATTTTAACAGCCAATAGATATGAACCATTTAAACCAGGTTCGATTGTTACAACCACCAAACTTCATCAGTGGATCGTAGAAGCAGTGGACAACAAGGAATTTAGAGGCCCTACTCCTCTAGAAATGCTAGAGAAGCTTATCCGTATCCCTGAAAGTCAATTTAATGGCATTCCATTTTTAAGGGTTTCTTGCGAAAGCCCCTGGGAAGGTTATAAAAATATAACTACAAGTTCACTCGATGATATTCGCTACTTTTTTAAACAACGTTACCTAAACGATATTCTCGGAGAATGTGCAACAAGAACGTCAGTGAAATCCTATCAAGCCTTTTCAGAAAATGTATGCGCCAAAATTCTAGATTTTTCAACACTTATAGTTTATGAATATAAAGAATTATTGAAAGAAATTTTCGATATAACAAAATTTAAGGATAATTTAACGAGTCGAGATATGCTAAATAAAAGGGCATCTGATGTAATTTTTAAATATAAAGGCGAATTGGACAATATTTTGCCAATTAGAACTTTTGAAAGGAAAGAGAGAGCGCCCGTTGTTAGAGTCGCTTATTTGAATGAACTTTATGAAGTGGTTCAAGGAGCAGCTTTATGGATTATATTCTTGACTACAGCCATAAGAAATGAAGATATTTGTAAAAATCTTTTAAAAGAATGCTATGAACCTGATCCTGATTCAGAATTAATGAATTATCTGATTATTGATATAAAAAAGACAAAGCAAGAGGATTACCCTATTCCCATTCCGCCAGTGACAGTAGAAGCGGTAAAACTGTTACAGTCTTTAAACTATGCCCCTGAGGGTTGCTCAAATTTAGTTGTTAGGCGAAACTTCGATGGGAGTTCTAATACAAAAAATTGGTTTTACGATGGTGCTTCAATTAACCGTTTATTAAGACATGTAGGAAAAGTAGTTGGCGTTAATTTATTAGATGGTTTAGAAGAAAATGATAATGAAGAGGGTATGGCTCACCGATGCCGAGCAACAATGGCAGGATGGATAGGCACAAATTCCCCTATAGCTGTAATGATAGTAAGACGATTATTTGGTCACACCAACGGTGTGATGCCTGACCATTACTTGAAAGCTAACAAAGCAGTTCAAGAGACCCGAAGAGAGTTGCGAAATAAGACATATACTGATTTATCAGATTCTATATCTGAATCCATCGTTGACGAAAAAATTGGCGGTGGTATGAAGCGGATTATTACTGACAGTCGAGATCATCTCGAACGCCTTATAAAAGATGATGCAGCTAAAAACAATGAATCATTAACTGAAGGTGAAATCAGGTTGCGACTAATGAAACGAATCGCTCATATTTTAAAACAGCGGCTGTTACATGGAGAAATTTTAGGTCTTCAGACTCCACTCTCGTTTGTTTGCATGCGCCCAACAGCTTCTGGCGTTGATGCCCCATGCGCAATAAACACAAACAAATTAACTCGTTTAAATAAAGAAATAGATAATTCATTTGCTAAAGGTATCCAGTTAACAGGACTTCCTGAATTCGATAATTGTAAAGGCCCTTCTTGCCAGCATTCATTATTATTTGATAATCCAGTGACCAAAATCCTTTTAGAGCAATTCAAATACTACGCTACCTATTTACAAGGTATAAAGCACACAGAGATAGATTTGGATAAAGAAGCCGAGAACTTTATTAATTTATATTATGAGCCATTAAATGATGTATATCCGCAAGTGATGGAAGAAATTAAGGGCGAAGCCCCGGAAGGCATACTTAATGACTAAAACCTATAAGAATGACGAAGAAAGACTTCAGGCATTAGAAGAAGTATATCTAGCTCAAACCGCTGAATCATACGTTAAAAATAAGTTACGTGGCGTTGCTAGTATGAAGGTGATTTATGAAAAAGCAGGAGTTGATAAAACCTATGTGTATGGACATAAAGACTCATCTCCTGAGAACCTTAAAAAATATGAGGACTTCGTAGATAAAGTTAATAAATTTGCTAAAGCGTATAAGACTAGAAATGAAAAAATAGTTTCAAACGAAATCAATCTGGAAGAGCAATTACACAACGCCAGAGAGAATAATTTCGTACTTCAATTTGAAAACAATGAACTTAAACTACTTCTAGTTGATGCTAACCAGAAATTGAAAACACATAAAGCTGAATTATCACTTCAATCTGTTATTAATAAGAAAGATGATCGCACAAGTGCTGCTTCGCAATTAAATGAGAATACCACCTCAACTATATGCCCAGATGATGGGCTAATACATAACAATAAATATGAGTTTAGTAACGTAAAGTTAAGGAATAAAGCATGGCGGGAAGCTAAACAAAAATTTCAAAAACTAATGAGACGAAATATACCTCAAAGAGTTTATATATTAGTAGGTCTTCCCTCCTCTGGTAAATCTACTTGGGCTAATGAAACAAGAGATTTTAACAAAGATCGACATACCGTAATCATTGACGCTACTAACCTAACTGTTGGTGAAAGATCCCAATGGATAATGCTCGCTCGCAAAGGGCAAAACATAAAGATTTGTGCTGTTAAATTTTTTACCGAATTCATCACAATAAAAGAACGCAATATCGAAAACATTAGAAACAATAAATTTATTGAAGTCAGTGTATTAGAAACAAAAAGAGATTCATTAGAAGAAATTGATTTTGAATTTGAAGACATTGACGAAATGATTGTGGTTAGAAATGATTAACAAAGTGAGACTAATCAATGAGTAGTGTAATTGAATTACCAGGCGAAAGTGATCTTGCTAAATACAATAGATTAACAAACAAGGTTTTATCAGCTCAAAATGAAGCGGTCTCCTTTTCTCCCAAAAGAAAGAAGCAAATCCCCATGTTGATTTGTGAGTCTGGATATTTACACGAACACGCAAATGAATTTCTATTAACACGATTTCATCATGCACCTTTTTTTAATCCATTAGCAATCAAAACAGGTAGAAAAAAAGCATTCAAGAATGTGACCCAATCTACGATTACTAATCATGCTGATCACTTAAGAAACTGGCTAAATATATGTGCATCACAAGGGAGGAGTTATCTAAGTGTTGACGAGAATTTTTTAGATTCTGTACTTGAAATTATGCGTGATGACGATTGTGAGGATGACGAAGATCACGTTGAGGAAGCTTCTATACAAGTTTATCTAAATACATGGCGTTTATTTTATGATTATTTAGATTTAATTAATGTTTCTCACAAATTTAAAATCCCACCAAAGGTTAGGCAAGAACGACAAGTTAGTGCATTAGAAAACAGTGGGAACGCACTTAATTATGCTAACTCAAAAAAAACACAGAGCATATTAGTAGATCCTAAAGTTGATAGTGATCGTATGGTCAAAATAAAAGATTACACTAGTCAGGTTTTGACAGAAGACCAGATGAAAGCTCTAATTTCAGAACTGAAGAAGATTGACGTGGTATACGCTGTTATGGCGCACGTTCAGTTAGACACATTACTTAGAATAAATGAGTTAGTGCATTATTTTCCACATGAGAAAAACAAATTAAATAAGAATTGGAAAAATTCAGGCCAGTTAAAAATAGAAGGTGCTGACTTCCAGGACTTAAAATTCATAGGCAAAGGACAAATTGAACGAAGCATTGAAGTTTCAATCAAAACGATGAAACTCATTAGCGACAAGTACTTAACAGATAAAGAAATAGAGTCAGATGTCACAATTTATGATAAGAGAAAACAACTATTTATAACAAAATATCTCAATAGTAAACTAGGAAAAGAATCTGATTATGAGATAGATTCTGATGTTCTCTGGTTATCTTCTAGAGGCACACCAGTTAGTAAAACAATGTATAGAAAAGCATTCGCAAAAGCTGCAAAAATTCTCCGGAAAAAAGGAATTATAGACAATCGGATATATCTAAGACCTCACGGAATAAGACATACGGGTGCCACACTTCGATTATTGCAATACCAAGAAGAAACAGATATAGATATTCATATGGTAAACCTAGATGATATCCATGCTTTTATACAAGAACTATTAGGACATGCACAACCTGAAACAACTGCTCGATATATCGAAACAGTTAATAAGTTAAAAGTTGGTGATCTAGCACTAAAGACCATTTTGAGACAGGAAAAATTTTGGGAAGATGAAATAGGAGAAAATGCTGCTTTAGCTAAGGGAATTGAGGTAATTAAAGGTTAATTTAATTAAACGACAGTGATTATGGCTAATGAACCTATAACAAAATCTGTTACATGGGTTGGTTAACTTAATCACTGGCATGTACTTATGATTTTAGCCACATTTATCATTCGGTGCTGTTGTCAAAGAAACTAATTGAGGGGTTGGAGTTTGAGACCAAATCCCAGCCATCAAAAATGGCTCGTTATTTGAATTTTAATATAAATATTGTTGTTTTTTGTAATAGTTTCACTTTGAGTATTAATTAGTAAACGCTTTGACCGAACAGGTTTTCTTCCCCATCTAGCATTTAGCTGGTGAAAATTACCCATAGGGTTAATTTTCGTTGATACTGTTTGGCTTGGACAGAGCCTATCATTGCCCAGTGCTGTAAAGTCAATGCCAAAGAATTCGCATATATTTGAACATAATTTCGGACCTATATTCATAGGTCCACACATTTACCCGCCTATTTAGAATAGCAGCAAATATCCTTAAATTTTAAGTAAATAGTAATTATCTGTACTTACCATTTTCACTCAAACTCATAACATAGAAGTTTTTATTGAAGTAATACCTCCCTTACAACAAAGAACCAAAACACACAACGAGTACCTATCATGTTGATTTATAGTTATTTATTACAACCCCCTCTTATAAAAAGTGAAAAGCACACTATAATTATTCACAACACCATATGAAATAAAATAACACGAACGAACACTGTTCGTTCGTTTTAAGCGTTCGCTCTAACAGCAGCTGGGAAAATTAAAAGATGGCTAACCAGAATACAGAAAATAAACAGAATTTGACTGATAATATTTGTAATGAACTTTTACAAAAAGGGATCAAGCCAACTGTTACTTTGGTATTAGCAAAAATACCTAATATAAACAGCAGATCAACAGTTCATAAATATTTTAAAAAGTGGGCAGATGAGCAAAATCGCAAAAAAGAAGATATTTTTAAAAAATTAGGGTTTTCTTCGGAATTTACTTCGAGTGTTTTGAATGAAGTTAGTCGCTTTAATTGTGAGGCAGAGCAAAGATATATAGAACAAGCTCAATATGCTAATGATCAGAGAAATCATGCTATATCAGATTTACAAAACTCTGAAAACAAAGTTAATGAACAAGCTAGTCTAATTAGTCAGTTCGAAGAAATGATAAACAATCTTCAAACTGAATTAGCTACCGAGCAAAAATCCAACGAATCAACTGTAGCTGAAATAAGAAAACAATTAACAACTTCACTTAGTGAAAATAAAAAACTAACTACTCAAAACGAATCACTAAGAACTGCTATAGCAAAATCAGAATTAAGGCGTGAATCTAATCAAGAACTTGTTGATGAAATAAAGTCACAAAATGCCCAGTTAACAATTGATAACAATCACAGCCTAATTGACCTTAACAATAATATAGATACTCCTGAATATTATTGCCATTATTACATCATAAAAAAACTTGTTCATATCTGTAAGACCTATAACTCATATACTTGCTTTATTCGCTCAAAACCTAAACCTGATGCTGATGCTGATGCTGATTTCATACCTGTAAGCTTTTCAAAGATAGACGAGTTTATAGATACATTACGAAAAGATCATAGCCACACAACTTATAAATTGAGACAAGCTATAAATTTTCTAAAGCACGATATCTACCCTGAGAACACTTGGGATAACATAAATATTGAAAGCACTTCTCTTCTCATTCACGACATAGTGTCGCAAAGCCATAACGAAAAGGTTGAATACTTTTTACCTCCTTCATTTCTTTCCGTAGATATTCATTCAGAAAAAATTTATTCGGAAGATCGTATTGAGTTTTCTAGATTAAGCTCTGGAGAAAAGCAGAAAATATATGTGATTAATTCAATTTTATACCACCTTAGAAATTTAGACTCGGTAAGTGAAAGTGGCAATGACAAACTAAATAAATATAACTATGTAAATGTTTTTTTAGATGAGATCGAGCTTTGTTTTCATCCCGAATTACAAAGAATGTTTATTTTAGAACTTAGGGATACACTTAAAAAACTTAATTTAAAATATATCTATGGTCTTAACTTCTGTTTTGTAACTCACTCCCCATTTCTTTTATCTGATATTCCCTCTACCAATATATTATTATTAGATAATATGGATAAGAACAAAAAACTAGGAGTTACTTTTCCATTAAAATATGACACTAATAGCAAAAAAACATTTGCCGCCAATATTCATGATTTATTAGTAGATGGTTTTTTTATGGATGGTTCAATAGGTGCTTTTGCGGAAAGTACTATCAAAGATATAGTGAAACTCCATGCCGATATTTCGAATGACTATGAACTTGGCTTAAACAAATCAAAATATGAACAGAATTTTCACCGTTATGAATTTATACACGCTGAAATTGGAGATGGATTCATAAAAAATGTTATTGGTAATCATTTGTCCGAAATTCGTAAAAAATTAAAGAAACCTCGACATGAAAAAATAATAGATAATGAAATAAGAACGTTAGAAGAAAGAATATATCTATTAAAAAAAGAAAAATCACATGATAAAAATTAATTACCCAACAGGGGACGACTTAAAAGAATTTGAGTCTCACTACCGATTTATTTTTAAAGAACATAATTTGCAACAAAAATTTAAAGATTTATGCTCGAAAGAAAGTCTAATAGATTTAGCAAAAATTAATGTTGAGGACTTAATTATTAGTGATTTCGAACAGCTAATTTCTGTTTCAGATCTTTTTGATAACTCACTTAAAAATTTAGAAGAAGCTAAAGTTAATGAGATTAAAAATCAGTTCATAGAATTGTTTAATTACAGTAATTTTCAGCCAAAGATAGCTAATCATTTTGATCATTATAGTGAAAAATTAGGACTATCCACCTGCTACTTTTGTAACATTGATTATATCAATACTTTTACAGATTTTAGTACTATATATAATTTAAGTGACTTTAAAGATATAGATGATTTATTAAAAAATGGTTCTAAAAATCATTTCATGTTAATTAAGAATATAGGTAAAAGTCGAGCAGATTCAATCATTCAAAAAAGAAATGAGCTATTAGCAAAGGGAAAAAAAACAAATCTAATTAACATGGAATCAGAAGGGGTAAAGACATCGATTATTGGATTCCTACAAAACACGGACCTTACTATCAAAACTGATAATACAGCTAATCATTTTACGTTAGATCATATTATAAATAAGGCTGACTACCCTATTGTTGGATTGTCGTTATATAACCTTTTACCTTGTTGTTATGCCTGCAACTCTAAATTTAAAAGAAATGATCATTTAATTGACGTTTCAAATGAATCTGATTCATTATTAAGCCCTACTTCAAAAAATTTTACATTTAATGAAGATAATAAATTTAGTGTTTTTTTTAACTCTACAGACATTAATTTTTCTCACATCAAAAACAACAATGATTTCTCATTAAGGCTGTTAACATCAACTAATCATGACCAATATAATAAATATATCAAATTGTTTAAACTAAATGAGCGTTATGCAGTTAATTTTCATAAACAAGATGTTACCGATTTAACACAAAAGTCTCAACGCTATAGTAAGGTTAAAATTAAGCAAATTGCCGAATTATTAGGGTGTCCCCAAGAACAGGTTAAAACAGATATCTTTGGTGGTGTTATTACAGAAAGTAACCTTGGTAAAATACCTAAAGCGAAATTAATTCAGGATATAGCCAAATTGATAAACTTAATAGACTAAAAAGTCCTTAAAAAGGACAAAAAATAGCTGGCTTTTTCTCCTTCCTCGCTAATTTTAGCCAACAAATTTCGACTTTTAACGAGGTGTTGGTAAAATCAAGGTAAATCAAAATGTTGCAGGAACAATTTTTATTACCATTCCAAAATAAAATTAGTACAACCGCCAGAACGGTCATCATCTCTACCAACTTTATTCTTTATTG
>Ga0105359_10004600_pt1 | contig 10997 bp, 10 predicted proteins | sample GOMGulsemesocosm_6_FD_83659 | JGI IMG/M metagenome (GOLD analysis project Ga0105359, IMG submission 83659) | Methane-oxidizing microbial communities from mesocosms in the Gulf of Mexico - GOM8C Gulf of Mexico | ecosystem: Environmental > Aquatic > Marine > Cold seeps | place: Gulf of Mexico... | reverse complement strand
TATCAAGGCAGTAATGGCCTACTAAATATGGCAGCGCATATTGAAGGATATGGTGTTGGCATTAACTATATATGGGCGCAACGTTCTGATGACGCTGGGAACATATTAAGTTTAGGCGGCTACTCTTCTACGCTAATTCAAGAGAAAGCTCACGTTAATAAAGTACTTTCACCTGAGCTTTCGTTTTATCGTCAGGTAGCAAATGATTATCAGGGCATGCAAGCATACATCCCATTTGGTTTTGGTGAAGTATTTTATAGCCGTCATAAAATGAGCGAGCAAGTGATTATTGATAGTTACGGGGTTAAAGGCTCGATTACCAATGACTTTGGTTTTACTGGCTTTACTAACCTTGCAATTCATTATGGTGTAGCTCAGGTAAACCCAGAAAATGACAAATCAGATACTCAAGCTTGGTTTGGCTTTGGCTACAAGTGGTAAATAACAAATAAACCAACACCTTAACAATAGTTGTATATACATCAGGATTCAACTGTATATACAACTACCTTTATATTATGAGCGCCAAAAAGCAGGGGTAAACAATACCAGTAAAGTAAAAATTTCCAGTCGACCAAATAGCATCGCCATAATTAAGACCCACTTACTCATGTCATTAATTGAAGAAAAGTTAGCCGCGACTTCACCAAGCCCTGGACCAAGGTTATTGATACAAGCAGCTACCGCAGTAAAGGCGGTAATATCATCCATACCTGCAGCTAAGAGCAACAACATACAAATAACGAATACAGCAGCGTAAGCGGAAAAGAACCCCCACACAGCCTCAACAACCCGATCCGGTAAAACTTTTCGCCCTAATTTAATACTAAAGATGGCTTTAGGGTGGACTAGTTTATTTAGCTCTCTTAAACCTTGAAGGTAAAGTAACACCACCCGCACTACTTTCATGCCACCACCAGTACTACCCGCACAACCACCAATGAAGCTAGAGAAAATAAGTAACATTGGCAGCAATGTTGGCCAATCAGCAAATGAAGTAGTAGCAAAGCCCGCAGTAGTACTAATAGAAACAGATTGGAATAATGCTTGATCAAGTGCTTGATCAGCGTCTTGATAGGTACCAGAAGTCAACAGCACGGTAAAACAGATTAAGGTCAGAGCAAGTTGAATTCCAATGAATACTTTGAATTCAGGGTCAAAGAAATAATTTCGCAGAGATTTACTTTGTACTGCAGCATAGTGCAAAGCAAAATTCACCCCTGCAATTAGTAAAAAGGTAACACAAACCAAGTTAATTGCAGGGCTGTTAAAGTAGCCCATACTCGCATCATGGGTAGAAAAACCACCAATAGCTATCGTTGAAAAAGCATGACAAATGGCATCAAACCCCGACATACCAGCAAGCCAATAAGCTAGTGCACAGGCAACGGTTAAACCTAAATATATATACCATAAGTGCTTTGCTGTATCTGCAATGCGTGGTGTCATTTTCGAATCTTTCACAGGACCTGGTGTTTCAGCACGATACAACTGCATACCACCAATACCAAGCATAGGTAATACGGCGACAGCTAATACAATAATACCCATGCCCCCAAGCCACTGTAATTGCTGGCGGTACCACAATACAGCATGCGGCAAACCATCAATATGATTTAATATTGTTGCACCTGTGGTGGTTAATCCCGAGAATGATTCAAAAAAAGCATCTGTTGTTGATAAATTTGGCTGCTCTAAAAGCATGAGTGGAATAGCTGAGAAGCTAGCAAGTACTAACCAGAATAGTACGACAATTAAAAAACCCTCTCTGGCTTTGAGATCGTTTTTTTCATAACGATTTGGATACCAAGCAACAAAACCGGTAAATAGGCACCAAAGAAAAGCCAAAATAAAAGGTAAACCACCACCATCGCGATAGATTAAAGAAATTAATGCTGGCGGCAACATAGTGACACTAAGTAGTGCAACCAATAAGCCTAAAATTCGGATAATGTTTTTATATTGCACGTTTTATTTTTCTTATTTACTTTCTGATTCAACAGTAATTAACTGTAATTGCCCGGCTGACAATGTTTGTAATTTACCCTGCATTAATTCAAGCTGCTGAGCAGGTATGGCAAGTTGAAAAATGACTTCTTGTTGGTAGTCTTGTGCTAACACTTCACCTTCCACCTGCCCAAGTAAATGCAAAACATCATCTACTTGGCTATATTGACATGCTAAGGTTTTATGCACCATAGCTATTTTAATTTTAGCCTGCAAAAATGCTAAGGCTTGGCGAACACTGCCACCATATGCTCTTTGTAATCCTCCGGTACCTAGCTTAGTCCCTCCAAAGTATCGAACAACAACCGCACATACCTGACCTATCCCTCCTCCCTGTAATGCCATTAGCATCGGTTTTCCTGCGGTTCCGCTAGGTTCGCCATCATCAGAAAAGCCATAACCTTGGCTGTCATCAGCCGCTTTGGTTAAAAAGGCATGGCAATGATGATTGGCTTGAGGGTGCAATTGTTGCAGCTCTTTAATCATAGCTTTGGCTTCAGCAGGGCTGGCACAAGGGCGTAGATAACAGATAAAGCGGCTACGATTAATAATGCTTTCATCTTCAACATCATTAATCGCAATTGAGTAGGATTTTGTCACAATAATTATCAACTAAGCTAAATTAGCTTAAGCCTAAGTCTCTAGTCATATTTTCATTGTGAGATTGATGAACAATAATATTATCTTCAATACGAATACCACCAAAACAACGCATTTCATCTACGTTTTTCCAATTTACCTGGTCGGCATTAGCTGATGATTTCAAATCAGCAAGTAGTGAATCGATAAAGTACAAACCAGGCTCTATGGTAAACACTTGGTTTGCTTCAATCATTCGGGAGGTGCGTAAAAATGGATGAGCTGCGGGAGTATTTACATGAGTACCACGCTCATCAGCCATGAAGCCACCAACATCGTGCACTTGTAAACCTAAATGATGGCCCAAACCGTGTGGGAAGAAGGTAGAAATAATACCGGATTCAACAGCGGTATCTGCATCAACAGTGATAAAGTTAAAGTCTCGCAGCACTTGACCTATAGCTCTATGAGTTTCTATATGAAGATCTACATAACTCACGCCAGGCTTCAGCCCAGCAACGGCATTGAGCATCAATTGATCCATACGGGCAATCAATTCGGCAAACTTATCATTTTTATATGAATAAGTACGAGTGATATCTGAGGCATAACCATTAAAGTTAGCTCCTGCATCAATAAGAAATGACTGATGCGTTTGCGGAGTATCTTTTTCTAAAGACATATAATGCAAGATTGAGCAGTTCTTATTTAACGCGACAATATTGCCATACGGCGTTTCATTGGTTCCATAACCGATAGACTTTAAGTATGCCTGTTGAATATCATACTCGCTATCACCTTGTAAAAAAGCATTACGAGCAGCTTGGTGAGCTGTTACAGCTAAGGCATTAGATTGACGAAGACACTCGTGTTCATATTTACTTTTATAACCACGATGATAATGCACATAATTAAGTAAAGGCTCAGGGTTAATATTTTCAAACCCTAACGCAGTGGCAACTTCAATATGGCTACCAATATAAGCAAAACCTTTTTTATCATAAGGAAGCAACTTATCAACTTCACTGGCATTGGTTAATATTTTGATATTAAAGAACTCACCCCAGTAGCTTTCTGCTAATGGCGTTATTTTATGCCAAAAGTCTACTGGCTGATAATAGATTAATGTTGGTTTATCTTCACCATTAACCACTAACCATGAGTTGGGGATATCAATGAGTGGTAACCAATACTTAAAATGAGGATTAACTCTAAATGGGTAACAGTTATCGTCAAGAAAGGCTTTAATTTCTTGTCCTGAATGAATAACTAAACCTTCTAAATTCTCACGAGTAAGCACGGTTTTAGTCATTTTTTGCAATTGGGCGATATGTGCTGGATATTGAGCAGCCAATTTAGCATTGAGTGTTGTCATTATGTTGTCTCCGAAAGAGGCCATCAAGAAATTTCCCTCATAATAGCATACCCCTTAAAAAGCATGCTATTGACAATATATAGACTTGCTTTGAATGTATTGAATTTGTGCATAAAACTTTGCAAAACTCTATTCAATACAGCAACTGAGTTAATCACCAATATTCATATTAATAACTTGCTCAAAAACTCGGCTAACTTGCCCTGGCTTATGCTGATAGATCTCTTGATAAGCCAAGACACTTTTCACATAATTGCGTGTTTCTTTAAAAGGAATAGTTTCTATCCATATGTCGGCAGGCATTACTTTGCTATTTTTAAGCCAACGCTTAACTCTATAAGGCCCTGCATTATATGATGCAGTAGCAAGAACTTGATTTCCCTTGCTTTTATCCAGAAGCTTTCGCAGGTACTTTGTGCCTAACTTAATATTGTTTTCTGCATTATAGAGATATTTCCGACTAACACTGCCCCGTTTAAGCTGCTTGGCTGTATTGGGCATTAATTGCATTAACCCTTTCGCCCCTACAGACGAATGAGCATCTGTCATAAATGAACTTTCGCGCCTAGCAATAGCAAAAGCCCATGCTGGATTTATTTCTTGGCTTTGTGCATGTTGATTTATCTTTTTATCAAAAGCTTTTGGAAATCGTAATTCCACATCATCTAAATAACCCACTTCTGCTAGGGTAAAAATAGCTCTATCAAACCAGCCATTTTCATTAGCCAGTTTTGCAGCAACCAACTTCTCTCGAGAATTAAGTTGTGTTAACCAATAGCGCCATTCTCGACGCGCCTCGATATAGCGGCCTAAGTAGTAAAATTCGAATGCTCTTTTCGCAGCTGGATGTAATAAAACGGTATTTTTTTCCTTTGCACTTATGGCTAACGGACTATCTTGTAAACTCACCGGTGTTTCTAAATAACTCGCCGCTAAAAATCCATAATAATGGCGTTTACTCGCCAACTCACTCATCACATCTTGGCCATGCTCTAACTCATTTGTAGCAATTAATGCTCTTGCATACCAATACTGCCACTGTAGCTCTGACTTATAACTAGCAGGCATTTTTGCCAACTCTTTGAGGACTAATTGCCAGTTTTGTTGTTTCAGTACGTCTGTTAACTGCCATTGCATTATATTACGATTTACATTTACCGGATCTAACTTCTCTAACCACTCTCTTGCTTTGAGGTGATTTTTACTAGACAAAGCGATGGCAAATTTTTCTGTTATTTGCTGTTTTTGTTTAGTTGAAAAATTAAAGTTTTCTTGTGCTTTTTTATAGCTTGCTAAAGCTTTATTAGGGTCGCGCCAAACTAAACGTTTAATGCCATAACTATATATTTTACTCTCTGTAATCGATTTATTTATAAATTTATGCTGACGAACTACAGTGGCAGGATCTCGCCTTGCTTGATGCCAAAGTCGGCCAAGGTACTGTTTGTCTTTAGGAAGTTGCCTAGTCAAATAAGGAATAAGTGTGTGTTTTCCACCATCTGCTGCCAGCGCAATACGCTGTAAGACTATGTCATCCGTTTGGTAGCCCGCTTTTTGCCATTGTTTAATTAGCGGGTCGCAAACTTTATCTAGTGATTTACCAACTAACCAAAGTTTAGTTAGTTGTGGTAAGACTACACTTTCAGGTATGCCCGACTGTAATGAGAAGTTTAGCTTTTGACAATTTAATACTGTATTGCTGTTTTTTTTATAAAACGCCAAAAACATGCTGCCATTCTTATTCTTCGCTAAATACTTTAACCACTTTTTACGTAACGGCCAATCTAATGGTGAATTTTCATATTTTTTCAAAAAATCGGTTATTTCACCAGCTGAAGTTAGCTGCATGGTTTCCATCAATCTACGCTGATCAAGGTAAGGCTGTAATGGATAATAATATAATTGATTATAGAGGTTTTTATATTGCGGTGAATAGCTCATAGCGAGCAGTTTTTCAGCTTTTAAAAAAGCTCTTTGCTGACCAACATCAGTGACTACTTGCATGTTGTCATTGGCTTGCAGCATTTTTAGTGGCAACAATGCACATATTAGTAAAAGTAATACTATTAATGAATTTTTCACTACTGCTCCAAGTGTGATTGACTTACATTCCATTTGGTTTTCAACGTTAGCTAACAACTAAGCTTGCTTAATTATAGCTTAAGCAAGATCACTCAATGTTGATCTCGCTTTATTTCTTATATTGATTTTCACCTAATAAGGTATAATTGGTCACCCATTTAATCTATAAACTCTAAACATCATGCCTACTTCTATCTTCCAACAAACAGACCATGTTCTCGATGCCCTTGGTTTGCGGTGTCCAGAGCCAGTTATGATGGTTCGAAAGAACATCAGAAAGATTACCAGCGGTGAAACGTTATTAGTTAAATGTGATGACCCTTCAACAACTAGAGATATTCCCAGTTTTTGTCGATTTATGGAGCATGAATTGCTAGCACAACAAACAGACCACCTACCCTTTTTGTACGTAATAAGAAAAAGTTAACATTTAGCCAGCAAGCTTTTACTATCAAGTTGTAAGCAACTATTTCGGCGTGGAACTTTCAATATTTTATATTGCCTTATATTCGAGTGCTATTAACTAGCTAATTTATATGGAGCAATAATCAATGGTCAATATACCCCACCGTAAACTATTTAGTCTTTTAAAAAGCAATAAGCAATTTATTATTTTTATTTTACTGATGTCAGTATTTCGCAGTGCTGTTGCTGATTGGTATTCTGTGCCTACAGGCTCGATGCAACCGACAATTAAAGAAGGAGACCGCATTGTAGTTAACAAAATGGCCTATGATCTACGACTTCCTTTTAGTGATGTTTCATTACTTTCATTAGATAGCCCTAAACACGGCGAGATTATAGTTTTTGAATCTAAAGCAGCAGACCTTAGGTTAATTAAACGTGTAGTAGGTTTGCCTGGTGATGTTGTTGCTATGCGCAACGAAAAAATCACTATCAACGGCAAGCCATTATCTTACCAACCCTTTCCTCAAGACAAACTAAATAAAAATGATGTAAGTGCGGGTTATGCTTTGGAAAGATTAGGAGATATAACACACAATATTAATGTTGATAGCAGTGCAAGTAAGCAATTCAGTAACTTTGGGCCTGTAACAGTCCCTGCTGGTCACTACCTGGTGCTTGGAGATAATAGACGACACAGTGCAGATTCACGTGTACATGGCTTTGTTCCCCATAGTGAGATACGTGGCAAAGCGACAGCTATTGCTTTTTCAGTTGATTATGAAAATTATTACCTACCTCGCTCGGAACGTTTCTTTCAAGACATTTACGCAAGCAAAAGCTAAGTTTAAAAAATCCCTTATATCTCACTTGATACAAGGGATTGTTACTTAACTCTATGCTGGAATTTGTACTTTTTTCAGCATCATGAATAAACTATCTTTTAAGTGTAAACGTTGCTTCTTTCTGCCTTCTAAGTATTCATCACTAGTGTTTTCTACACCTTGCTCGATTCTGTTAACTTCTTGATCAACTTCATGATATTCATTAAATAAGCGAGCAAAGTGGTTATCATTCATTTTCAAATAATGAATTTCTTCACCAAGATCTGGAAACTCGTGGTGTAAGTCATGTTTCTCTAATGTCATTCTATATCTCCAAAGGTTATTATTTTTTCAAATCAGTTTTAAAGTGCACAGTTAATGCATCGTGCAGTATAAGGCAGTGCCAATAATCGTTCTGCTTTAATGGGTTCATCACACTCTTCACATTGGCCATAGATGCCACTGTCTAATCGTTGCAATGCAATTATTACTAATTTAAGTTCAGCCTTTGCTTCATGATGAATTTCATCAAGTACACCGTCATTTTCAGTTTCAGTTGCTTGCTCAGCAAAGTCTTGTGATCTTCCCTTATGAAAGTCAGCCTCAATTGCGGCTATTCGCTTGGTCAATTGCACTTGTTTATCTTTCAGTAGTGATAAAATCTCTTGGCTTGGCATATATGGCTCCTTAAAAATTTTGTCTAAATATTTATTTGCCTATACATTGACCTTACGCCTATCCTCATCCTTGTTGTTGATCTAGCTCAACTAATCTTCGCCAATTTTTAAATATATGGAATTGATAATAAGAACGACTTTCCCCTAAATTTTTTGCAAAAAAAAAGGCCATGTTGCCATGACCTTTTTATACATTTAGAAAATGTCTTTATTGTAAAACTGAAATATCCGCTATAGCAAAGAAGCTATTTCTAATTTCATTGAGTAAAGTTAAGCGGTTTATTTTTATAGCTTCATCATCACTCATTACCATGACATTATCGAAGAAGGTATCAATAGGCGCTTTAAGCTCAGCGAGCTCTGTTAGCGCGGCTTGATAATTTTTTTCCGCCATAAGTGGTGAAACTTTTAAGCTAATTTCTTGATAGATATTTGCTAAATCACGCTCTGCTTGTTCTGTTGCTAATTCAGTATTGAATGACTCATAAAGTTCACCATCAAACTTAGCGAGTATATTACCCACACGTTTATTGGCGGCAGCAAGTGTTGCAGCTTCAGGTAACTCACCAAAGAAAGTTACCGCTTTGATGCGCTTTTCGAAATCAAGTGGTGCACTTGGCTTTTTGGCTAATACAGCCTGGATAACATCAACACTAATACCCTGCTCTTGATAGAAAGCACGGAAACGGCCCATGATAAAATCAAGTACATCACTCGCTGTATTTTCATTAACTAATTTATCACCAAACAACTCGATACTTTTGTTAATCAAGTCAGCAAGGTCTAAATCAAGCTGTTTTTCGATAATTATACGAATACTACCAATAGCAGCTCTTCGTAGCGCAAATGGGTCTTTATCGCCCTTTGGTGGCTGATTTATGCCAAAGATACCAACCAAGCTATCTATTTTATCACTAATAGCAACGGCACAACCAATATTAGCTTCAGGTAAAGCATCCCCTGCAAAGCGTGGACGGTATTGATCTTCCAATGCTTGGGCGATATTTTCATTTTCACCATCATGTAAGGCATAGTATTTACCCATAGTACCTTGCACTTGCGGGAACTCTAAGACCATTTCAGACATAAGATCTGTTTTACTCAACAAACCTGCACGGTAAGCATCTTTTGCGTTCTCACTTAGCTGCTCAGCAATAAACTGGCTTAAATCTGCAATACGCTCAGACTTTGCTTTCAGTGTACCAAGTTGCTTTTGAAATAATACTGATTCAAGGCTTGTTAGTCTTGACTCTAGGCTTTGCTTCTTATCTGTTTTAAAGAAAAATTCGGCATCAGCTAGACGTGGTCGGATTACTTTTTCGTTACCAAAAACAACGGTATTAGGATCTTTCGATTCTATATTAGTAACAAAGATAAACTTGTTAACAAGCTGGCCATCTTTATTTGTTACCGGAAAGTATTTTTGATGATCTTTCATTGAATAAATCAAAGGCTCTGCTGGAACATTCAAGAAATCTTCATCAAATGTTCCAACTAAAGTTACCGGCCATTCAACTAATGCTGTAACTTCATTTAATAACTCTTCATCAATCAATGCTACCGCGTCGATATCATTGGCAACTTGTTTTATTTGCTCAACAATTTTGCTTTGTCTATCGTTAAAGTCAACATCAACATAAGCTTTAGCTAATTCAGCCTGGTAATCATTTGCATGATTTATTGTCACTAGCCCTTCGTGATGAAAACGATGACCTTGGACTTGATTGCTTGAACTAACACCAAGCGCTTCACCGGCAATTATCTCACTACCAAAAAGCATAGTTAATGTATGAACAGGACGAATAAACTGGATACGTTCAGCACCCCAACGCATTGGTTTGGCAATAGGCAGTTTATTTAATGCCGTATTTACCATAGTTGGTACTAAATCAGTAACCGTCTTGCCTGCTACCGTTGCCTTGTGAAGTAACCATTCACCTTTGTCTGTAACCAAACGCTGAGCTTGTTCAACATCAATACCATTTGATCTTGCCCAGCCTTGTGCTGCTTTGCTAGCATTACCTGCGTCATCAAATGCAACGCTTACTGCAGGACCGCGTTTCTCGACAATTTTGTCTTGTTGCTTTTCAACTAAATCAAAAACCTGAACAGCTAAACGGCGTGGTGTCGCATACCATTTAATATCGCTATAAGTTAAATCATGGCTATCAAGCTGACTTTTAATGTTATCAAAAAAAGCCGTCGCTAATGTTTTTAATGTTTTTGGCGGTAACTCTTCTGTACCAAGCTCAATAAGGAGTGTTTCAGTATTCATTATTTTTCTCCTTCCTTTGAAGCTTCATTGTTGTTACATAGCGGGAAGCCAAGCTCTTCACGTTTTTGGTAATATGCTTCAGCACATGCTTTAGATAAAGTACGAACACGCAAAATATAACGTTGACGTTCTGTTACTGAAATAGCATGACGTGCATCGAGTAAGTTAAAGGCATGTGATGCTTTCATAACTTGTTCGTATGCTGGCAAAGGTAGATTTGCTTCAATAAGTTTCTGGCTATCTTTTTCACATTGGTCAAACTGCTTAAATAGCGCATCGACATCAGCATGCTCAAAGTTATAGGTAGACTGCTCTACTTCATTTTGATGGAATATATCACGGTAATATACAGTACCTAGAGGGCCATCTGTCCATACTAAATCATAAATACTATCTACATTTTGAATGTACATAGCTAGACGCTCTAACCCGTAAGTAATTTCGCCGGTAACAGGGGTACATTCTAAGCCACCTACTTGTTGGAAATAAGTGAACTGACTGATTTCCATACCGTTAAGCCAAATCTCCCAACCTAAACCCCAAGCACCAAGAGTTGGTGATTCCCAGTTATCTTCAACAAAGCGAATATCATGAACAAGAGGGTCTATACCTAACTCTTTTAATGAGTTGAGGTATAACTCCTGAATGTTCTTAGGTGATGGTTTAAGCATGACCTGAAATTGATAATAGTGCTGTAAGCGATTTGGGTTTTCACCATAACGACCATCCGTAGGACGACGGCAAGGTTGCACATAAGCACTGCTAATTGGCTC
>Ga0105359_10004599_pt1 | contig 10998 bp, 8 predicted proteins | sample GOMGulsemesocosm_6_FD_83659 | JGI IMG/M metagenome (GOLD analysis project Ga0105359, IMG submission 83659) | Methane-oxidizing microbial communities from mesocosms in the Gulf of Mexico - GOM8C Gulf of Mexico | ecosystem: Environmental > Aquatic > Marine > Cold seeps | place: Gulf of Mexico... | reverse complement strand
AAGTATAAATTTTTTATTCTTTTCAATGTGTTACTGCTTTTAATGCTAATTAATATACGACATCTGTCGTTTACTATAACAAAAAAAACTCAATGAAACAGCTATAGGGTTTTAACCTGTGCAAAAATTGCAGTAGAATTCGTCCATTAGAATAAACATTCGCGTTAATTATAACGCTTTATAAAGAGATTATCGGAGTTATTTAAATGTCAGATGTCAGCCAAGCGTTTGCTGAATTAAAACGCGGTGCCGCAGAAATATTGCTAGAAGACGAATTACTGGAAAAGTTGAAAAAAGGCAAACCTTTAAAGATTAAGGCGGGTTTTGATCCAACAGCCCCAGATTTGCATTTAGGTCATACCGTTTTAATAAACAAACTTAGACAGTTTCAGTTGCAAGGCCATGAAGTTATTTTTTTAATCGGTGACTTTACCGGATTGATTGGTGATCCAACAGGCAAAAATGTAACGCGTAAACCGTTGACTAAAGAAGACGTACTGGCTAATGCTGAAACTTATAAAGAGCAGGTTTTTAAAATTTTAGATCCAGCTAAAACTACTGTTGCTTTTAATTCGACTTGGATGGATAAATTAGGCGCAACCGGCATGTTAAAACTTGCGTCTCGCCAAACGGTTGCTCGTATGATGGAACGTGATGATTTTAAAAAGCGTTATGCTAACGGTCAAGCCATTGCTATTCACGAATTTATGTATCCTTTAGTACAAGGTTGGGATTCAGTAGCATTAGAGGCCGATGTTGAATTAGGTGGTACAGATCAAAAATTCAACTTGTTGATGGGGCGTGAATTACAAAAGTCTGAAGGTCAACGTCCACAAACTGTATTAATGATGCCATTACTTGAAGGTTTAGATGGTGTGCAAAAAATGTCTAAGTCTTTAGGCAATTATATTGGTATTACTGATTCGCCAACAGACATGTTTGGTAAAATTATGTCCATTTCTGATGTATTAATGTGGCGTTATTATGAGTTATTAAGCTTTAGGCCACTCGCAGAAATTGAAGACTATAAAGTTAAAATAGCTGAAGGCTTGAACCCTAGAGATGTGAAAATTGATTTGGCCAAAGAAATTATCGCTCGTTTTCATAATGAAGATGCTGCCCAAGCTGCCCATCAAGAGTTTATTAATCGATTTCAAAAAGGTGCAATGCCTGACGAAATAGACGAAATGGAAATTGCAGCCCCAGATGGTGACATAGCGATAGCTAATTTATTGAAAGAAGCGGGTCTTGTCGCGAGTACTTCTGAAGCTATGCGAATGATAAAGCAAGGTGCTGCGAAAATTGAAGGGGAAAAAATTACTGATAATAAGTTAAGGGTTGCCAGTGGCACTCAAGCTATTTATCAAGTGGGTAAGCGCAAGTTTGCTCGTGTAAGTGTAAAATAATTAACCGCTGTTAGAATTAAATAAGCACAAGCTTATCAATTTATTATTCCGGCGGTATTTTAGCCGGAATAATAAAGCGTTCCCCTTACCCATAAAAGAAAGACGATGTTAAGTTAAAGACTGCAGAAATGGTTTGATGTCAATTGAAAATTCACACTGTTTCAACCAAGCTAACGCATCGTCAATATTGATAAAAACTTGCCTTTCGTAATGTCCTTCTGTGTGAGGAATTAAACTTTCTAATTGCATTTCTTTCGCAGCACTCGGCGTATAAACATGGCAGTCTTTGATACATCCAATATCTTTGAATCGTTGGCAATGTTCAACGATATGCGGTTCTATTTCTGGAACACCTAACTCCCAATCTTCAAATATAGATAGCATCGCCCACTTTGAACCCTTTAGATGCTGGGTTTTCTCTTTGTATTCTTGAGTATATTGGATTGCCGCCTCTTCGTTCCAGCAGCCACTGAACCACTGCAATACATAATTTTGAGTTACTAAAATTTTCCAATCACCATGAACAGGGAACATATAAAAGAGCCTTTGTTTTTCTTTATCTTTTGAGCTTAGCATAAGCGGTTAATTAATCTGTGAGGAAGATCAATAACTAGTAAATATGATGTTAGCACTATTTGTAAAGAAGCGTAAAGATATGTAAAAAAAGGTTATTACCTTGAACTAAGTGTAATTTTGTCACTCTATTAGCGCGAGATATTCTTCTATTTCATTGTGAAAATTCAAATTGTCAGCTTAAGCGCTGAGGGATTTTTGCAAGCAAAATTTGATGAATTATCACTGACCTTAATTTTTTGCATAACCATTGCTTTATAAGAGGAAAAATTTATGAGCATAAAAAAAAGTAGCAACAGAAAGCTTTACATAAAAAACAAGATAACAAATCGTTCAACTCAAAATATTACAAGGAAAATAACAAAACCTGTATGGCTATTCTTTATTTTCATTTCAGCCTCTTTAATTGGATGTGGGGGTTCCAGCTCAGACTCTGGTAGTGGTTATTTGCAAATTTATAATGCCTCAAAGAATTCACCGCCCATTTTTATGACAGTAGATGGTAAAAGCTATACTGGTTTAAGTTTCGGCCAGTCGGGTGGTTTATATACTTATGATACAGATAAATATGAGATAGAACTTGCATGGCAAGATGGAGAAAACAGTTATGAAAATCTTTATGAAAGTGAGGTTGATATAACGGATGAGGATGTAATGTTGGTGGTTGTTAGCGGTGATATTAACACGCCAGATATTTTAACCTACAGCTATGAAATGGAAAATCCTGAAGACGACGATGAGGAATTTACCCTAAGATTTTTAAATATGCATGACTCGTCAAATGGTGTCGATGTATATATGTCAAAAGGTGATGAAACGTTTAATGAAGCCGTGCAAGTAGGTCAATTTAGTTTTGGCGAGATGTCTGATAGCCAATATTTTGAAGTCGAGAATTATAAGTTTTATCTCACGTTAGCAGGAAGCAGTGAAGTTACTTATCAGTCTGAAGAAATTCCTTTTTTATATACCACGCAGTATGTGATGGTAATTAAAGAAAATGTCGGCCCAGGCGATTCTTTATTTATGTTAGATAAGTTGTCCAAATCCACCAGTGCTGTTGAATACCCCGATGAGCAATCTGGCGCAGAGTTCAGAGTTTACAATGGTTTAAGGCAACATGATTTGTTGCCTAATTTTAACAATGAAATTGATTTATATCTTGATGGAATCGACGACAGTGCCGAGGTTTTAGCATTAACACAAGGCAGCTTTAGCCCATCAATGTCGCAACCTTTTGGTGATTACGGCATGGATTTAACCAATGGTGATGCAGAAGATATTATCGCCAAAAACTTATTACTTACGCTATCTGCGAACAGTGACAAAACCGTATTTTTTTACTTAAAGGAAGTTGAGGAAGAAGATAATGATGACGATACGGAAAATGAAATTAGCTTGTATATAAATTCATTAGTGAGTGATAACAGTAATAGGATCAGCTTATATGATCATCAAATAAAGCTGATAAATTTGATTGATGAATACGCGGGTGTAACTGTTTATTTTGTTCGCAACAATGAAACCATTGCCGATACACCTTACAGCGTTTACAACAATCAGGCCAATCCTGCGTCGTTTACACTATTAAATAATACTTATGATGTTTATGTGGTGGTAAAAGAGGGAGATAGCGATTTAATTCTAATTAACCAAGAAATTACCTTAGATGAAAGTAGTGGTGATTTGTATTTGGTATTAGAACAAGACGTAAATACTAGTACGGGTTATAAATTGTTATTTGCACCTCAAAATGACGATGCGACAGAAGAATAGCGATTAAACCATAATTTAATGCATGTTTTGAAAAGGGTAAAGTAGTTTAATTTAATTGAGCTGCTTTACCCTATGGTTTATTAGTTAATCTCAACTCGGCTTACGGGTTACGGGTTAAGTATTCAGTTTCGTCATTCCGGTGGTCTTTTAAGCCGGAATCCATCCGTTTGAGATACAGATTCCCGATAAAAACACCTCGAGAATGACGATATTAAAGAATAAACGCTTAACCCGAACAGAGGTTAGTTTGAATTAGCTGATAGGCATAACTACTAAATAATAGGTTTAACAAATTTCAGTACAAATCTGTCGGTACTGTCCCTATTGGTTTTATAATCTCTAAAGACATTATAATCGCGGCTATCTTTTGGGTTAGCGAGAATATTTGAGTCGGTTTCAAGGACAAAGCCAACTTTAATTAATTCATCTATAACAAATTGTTTGTCGATGCGGTGTAGTGTTTTATTGTCACGTGCTTTACTGCCTGGTTCAGCACTATGGTCAATAATCATATAAACGCCGCCGGGTTTAAGGGCATTATATAAATGCTGGTTCATCATACGGCGATCGACACCTTGCCAAATAGTATCGTGATAAAACAATACCATTAATGCCCTGTCTATTGGTAAAGGGTAAGACATAGTGTCGAGCTCTTCTGTTAGCGGCGTTACATTAGTTTGCCATTGTTTACTTGCTAACTTTTTTGGCCAGCCAGATTCTTTATCTAGAAAATAATTTGCAAAACGATTAATAACAAAAGGGGAGTTATGCGTAATAACTTGGCCTTTTTCTCCGACAATACGAGATAGTAAGTCAGTGTAATAACCACCACCTGCATTTAAATCTATCACTTTTTCACCGGCTTGAACGCCAAGCAATGCGAGTATTTCAGCGGGTTTTCTTTTTGCATCTCGAGAAATATCGCTTTCGGCACGGCCTTTATCACTTACCGCTTTTTTTACAACGTCACTTATTTGTGCCGCAGCAGAGAAAGTTAAAATACTCGTTAACAAAAAGGCCAATACTTTTGATGATGTTTTCATAGATGTTCCCGTTTAGATTTTATGGTTTACGCCGTTAAATTGAATAAATAATAGCCTAGTAATTCGCATTACGTTTAAACTAACTGTAACAAGTCGTGTTATGTCTATTTCCCAAAAACTAATAACCCCAGTTAAAATTATATAGCGATAACCCTAATTAAAATAGGGGTTTAAACCTGGTAATGCTATTGGTAGCTTTATTGATCTACATCATTATGCGCTAAATTCTTAGGCGTACACTGTGTGACATATTGTCGCAGTTGCTTAATTTTAACCTTGATAATTTACTTGCCAAAACTGTGACTTTTACCTGATGAATATTTTATTTAGGAAAAGTGTTAGATGTTTTTCAAAACAACAGCGAGATCCATTTTTACAATAGCTAGAACAATTGGCTTGATGTTGTTATGCCTAACGATGCCTGCACAAGCGTTATTTGTTAGTCCTCCGAAAGATCCCCTACCTTTAATTAAAGAAATGTATCCGCAAGCGACTAAAATCACTGAAAAAAAAGCGATTAGAGAAAATAGCGAAATACTTGTTTGGACGGTTTATAAAAACCAAGAAATTCTTGGTTACGCATTTGAAACAAATGATCTCGCCAAAATTCCCGCTTATTCAGGCGAGCCGGTTAATATGCTAGTGGCGATTAATGCGAAGGGGGTTTACCTAGGTGCAAAAGTATTGGAGCACCATGAGCCTATTATACTTGCCGGAATTCCCGAGTCGAAGTTGCATGCCTTTGCCGAACAATATAAGGGGTTAAGCGTAAAAGACAGATTAAAGGTTGGCGGCAATAATAAAGAAGGCGTGATCCATATTGATGGCCTTTCAGGGGCAACAGTAACCGTAATGGTGATGAATGTTGCGATTACTAAAGCGGCAACGAAAGTTGCTCGTGCTTTAGGTCTTATTAAAGCTAGCCAAGACGTTATTCAACCTATGGCTAGTATTTATCCTGAAATTTATCAAAAGACAGATTGGCAATCGCTTATTGGCGACGGCTCTATTCGAAAGTTGTACTTAAATCGTGCAACAGTTGATGAAGCATTTGTTGGCACTAAGGTTGAACATATAGATGAAGCACAGGTGAGCGAAAAACAAACTATGTTCGCTGAAATTTATTTTGCTCAAGCGAATATCCCTCAAATAGGCCGAAACTTGTTAGGTGATAGTGAGTACGAATGGCTAATCAAGTCTTTAAAACCTGATGAGCACGCACTTGTTGTTTTTGGTAACGGATACTCATATAAAGGCTCGGGTTATGTGCGTGGCGGTATATTCGATCGTATTCAAATATTACAAAACGACGGTGCTTTTGCTTTTAGAGATTTAGATCATAACCGTATTACCGATATTTTAATTGAAGGTGCGCCAAAATTTAAAGAAATGTCGTTATTTATTGTTAGAGCGCAACATGAATTTAATCCGGGTGTTGATTGGCAGTTAGAGCTATTAGTGCGTCGTCAGCTTGGCGCGGTCGATAGTTTGTTCACTAGCTTTAAAGCGGATTATTCAACATTAGATAAATACGTAGATCGCCCCCCTGTTATATTACCTGAGCCTGAATTAACTTTGACTCAAGAAGTTTGGCAAGAAAAAAATACCATTGTGATTATGTTGTTAGTGCTGATGTTTGTCTTGCTTGCAACTTTATTTCTTCAAGACGTTTTGGTACGTCACCCAACTTTTTTACATAACTTTCGTCATGGTTTTTTAGTGATAACCGTGGTCTTTATTGGCTGGGCTTGGGGCGGGCAATTATCTGTTGTTAATGTATTTACCTTCTTACAAGCTTTCATGTCTGATTTTTCTTGGGATTTATTCTTACTCGATCCAGTGATCTTCATTCTGTGGGCGGCAGCGGCTGTAACGATACTGTTGTGGGGAAGGGCAGTTTATTGTGGTTGGTTGTGTCCTTTCGGGGCATTACAAGAGTTGTTGAATGTTTTTGCTCGGTACATAAAACTGCCACAAATTGAATTACCATTTGCCGTGCATGAACGTTTATGGGCGGTTAAATATTTAATTTTATTGGCCTTATTTGGTATCTCGTTAGACTCGCTTGCTTTAGCTGAACAGTTTGCCGAAGTTGAACCCTTTAAAACCACCTTCTTATTAAAATTTGATCGAGAACTCCCTTTTGTTGCTTGGGCGATATTTTTGCTCGTGATTAATTTATTTAATCGTAAATTCTTTTGTCGCTACTTATGTCCATTAGGCGCAGCACTCTCAACCAGCAACAGCATTCGATTATTCAATTGGCTTAAACGTCGTCCTGAATGTGGTCAGCCGTGTAAAACGTGCGCGAAAGAATGTGAAATTCAAGCGATTCATCCCGATGGCACGATAAATATGCGTGAATGCCACTATTGCTTAGATTGCCAAGTTACCTATTTTAATGACGAAAAGTGCCCCCCTTTGAAAAAGCTGGCACGTAAGAAAAGAAAACAAGTGGAAGAACGCAATAAAGAAAACGACATTCCAGCAGTGAATGTAGCTTAGTCAAAAACTATTAAATTAATGAGTTAAAAACAGCGGAGAAGCATGATGAGTAATGAAGACAAAAGCGCTAACAATGTAGAGTTGGAAAATGAAGATAGACGTAAGTTTTTTGGTAAAACAGCTTTAATTGGTGCTGGCGCAGTAGCAGCACCTATGACAGCAGCGATGTTTGCTTCAACAGCTAAAGCACGCATCGCAGACGTAAAAAATGAAGCGTTTGTCCATCCTGGTGATTTAGACGAATATTACGGGTTTTGGAGTGGCGGCCATTCAGGCGAAGTACGTATTATGGGTATTCCGTCAATGCGTGAATTAATGCGTATTCCTGTTTTCAATACCGACAGTGCAACAGGTTGGGGATTAACTGACGAATCTAAACGCATTAAAGGCGACAGTGCTCATATTCTAGCGGGTGACTCCCATCATCCACATATGAGTATGACCGATGGTCGTTACAATGGTAAATATGTTTTTATTAACGATAAAGCCAATACTCGTGTTGCGCGTATTCGTTGTGACGTAATGAAGTGTGACAAAATGCTTACCGTGCCAAACGTACAAGCGATCCACGGTTTACGTGTACAAAAAGTGCCTTATACCAAATACGTCATTTGTAATGGTGAATTTGAAATCCCAATGAATAATGACGGCAAATCTGCAATGGAAGATGTCAGTACTTATCGTTCATTGTTTAACGTAATTGACGCAGAAACATTAGAAGTGGCCTTTCAAGTAATGGTTGACGGTAATTTAGATAATACCGATGCCGACTACGACGGAAAATATTTCGCATCGACATGTTATAATTCAGAAATGGGGATGACATTAGGTGACATGATTACGGCAGAACGTGATCATGTGGTTGTGTTTAATCTTGCTCGTTGCGAGGCTGCTGTTAAAGCGGGTAAATTTAAAACATATAATGGCAATAGTGTACCTGTTTTAGACGGTCGTAAAGGTTCGGATTTAACGCGCTACATTCCGGTACCTAAATCTCCACACGGCATGAACACTTCACCTAATGGCGAGTATTTTGTTGCCAATGGTAAATTATCACCTACGGTTTCTATTATTTCTATTAAGAAATTGGATGCCTTATTTGCTGACAAAATTAAACCACGCGATACCATAGTTGCTGAACCAGAGCTTGGATTAGGGCCATTGCATACCGCTTTCGATAACAAAGGTAATGCTTACACCACTTTGTTCTTAGACAGCCAAATTGCTAAGTGGAACGTACAAGATGCGATTGATGCTCATAACGGCAAAAAAGTTAACTACATTCGCCAAAAGTTAGATGTGCATTACCAACCGGGTCATAACCATACCACTATGGGGGAAACCCGTGACGCAGATGGTAAGTGGTTAATTTCTTTGTGTAAGTTTTCTAAAGATAGGTTTTTACCTGTTGGCCCGTTAAAGCCTGAAAACGATCAATTGATTGATATTTCCGGTGAAGAAATGAAGTTAGTTCATGATGGCCCAACATTCGCTGAACCGCATGACTGTATGATAGTGCATCGCAGCAAAGTTAAACCCAATAAACTATGGACTCGTGACGATTCTATTTTCGCCGAGACATTAGTGCAAGCGAAAAAAGATGGTGTTAATACTTTAACTGATAACAAAGTGATTCGCGATGGCAATAAAGTGCGTGTTTATATGACCTCTATTGCTCCTACGTTTGGCATGAGCGAGTTTAAAGTTAAATTGGGTAATGAAGTCACGGTAATAGTCACTAACTTAGACCAAGTTGAAGATGTAACACATGGTTTTTGTATGACTAATCACGGCGTACAGATGGAAATTGGACCACAAGCAACGTCTTCAATTACTTTTACTGCCAATAAACCAGGCGTGCAATGGTACTACTGTAATTGGTTTTGTCATGCACTTCATATGGAAATGCGCGGGCGTATGTTGGTTGAAGCTTAAATTTATCTTAGTGTAAGATCCATTTTATATCGGTATTGACCCTATATAATGAATATAAAAACCTGAACTTTAATTCTTAGTTCGGGTTTTTCTTTCATTATAAATAGGAAAAATGGCTGAGTACCCCAGTTGCACTTCTTTCAATTATATGGGTATAAATTTGTTTTTTTGTATCAACAGTACCATGTCCAAGTTGTTCATATTTCGTTCTAACATCTGCTCTTTTATTCAAAAGTGTTGTGCAAAGAAATGGCGTAAAAATGTGACAAGTGACTGTATTGTTGTAGTAAATGAACCCTGTTTTGTGGTTTATATAAAGTTTTGCCCTCAAATGTTTATCAATATAACTATACTGATAAATAGATTTCGAATAGTGGAAGTATTAAAAATATGAAAAATTTCATTGTAAATTCTAAGTATTTATTAATTGTGTCGATGTTATTTTTTAGTGCGGCAGTTTTAGGGGCAGAGTTGGAAGTTGTAACGGAAAACTGGAGACCTTATCACTATATGGAGGATGGAGAAATAAAAGGAATTTCGACAAAAATTGTAAAACAACTACTTGATAAATCAGGGATCAAATACAAGATTAATGTTTATCCATGGGCAAGAGCTTATCAAATGGCTCAAACTAAGCAGAATGTGCTGATTTATACAATAATAAAAACCCCTCAACGTGAAAAACTTTTTAAATGGGTGGGGCCTTTGAGGGAAGGGGGAAATATTTCATTGTATAGGTTAAAAAAGAATAAACATATTACTGCAACTACCATTGAGCAGGCAAAGCGATACACAATCGCTACGAATAACAATTCTATGGATCATATTTGGCTGAAAAATAAAGGATTCTCCAAACTAATTAGCCCATCTAGGGTAGAGCAAGCCTTAAGAATGTTTTTCAAGGGACGAACCGAAATGATCGCCTTAAATGATTCGATAATATTAGAACAATTTAACAGGTACGGCTTTGATCAAAATGATGTTGTGAGTGTAATACCCTTATTTAGAGCTCTTCCTTATATGGCTTTAAGTAACTCTACCTCTGAGGATATTGTTGAAAAATTGCAAATAGCTTATGATGATCTTTTTCGAGAAAATAAATTATTCAATTAAATACCATTAAAATAATAAAAGTTGGTGGAATAGAAGACAACGTAAAATATTCAACCAAGCATATGAGCAAGCCGTTATAGAATTAAATCTTGTTCAAAAATACAAACAAATCTACGCGAGTGACTTAACGGTTAAAAAGAGAAAACAACAAAAATTACGTAACGAACAAATGCTCAGTTCAATGAATGTGATTAATGATATAGGTCAGCAATTCTCACTTAAAGAACTCTCGGACTTAAACGTTTCTAATCCAGCTATAAGAAAAGCGGAACTCATGGTAAGAATGCGAGGTTTTGAAGAGCTTTCAAAATCACATAACCATCAGGGCATTTTCATTACAATAACGTGTCCTTCGAAATATCATGCTGCTTTTGCCAAATCAGGCCAACGTAACCCAAAGTATGAGAGCTTCACACCTTATCAAGCTAACCAATACTTTTGTAAAGTATTGTCACTTATTCGTGCAGATTGGAATAGAAAAGACATCAAACCTTATGGTTTTCGCGTTGCAGAGCCACAACATGATGGCACTCCGCATTGGCATATTCTACTGTTCGTTGAACCACAATAAATAGATACAGTAAAAAGCGTTATTAACCATTATGCCCTTCAATAAGATGGGGACGAAAAAGGCGCAATTGAAAACCGTT
>Ga0105359_10004598_pt1 | contig 10999 bp, 10 predicted proteins | sample GOMGulsemesocosm_6_FD_83659 | JGI IMG/M metagenome (GOLD analysis project Ga0105359, IMG submission 83659) | Methane-oxidizing microbial communities from mesocosms in the Gulf of Mexico - GOM8C Gulf of Mexico | ecosystem: Environmental > Aquatic > Marine > Cold seeps | place: Gulf of Mexico... | reverse complement strand
GTTTTTGTATTGGACTGCTCATAGACAAGATAAACTAGAGCTCATGTTTGCCAAGGAACTAAGTCTTGCCATTACTTTTGGGGCGTTAGTTAGTTTATCGTCAGTATTTATTGATGGTCCATTAAAATTTTTTATTTTCTATCTGGGCATAGTGATTGATGTATTATTACAAATTCGCCTTCGAGATAAGCTGCATAATAAGCCAGTAGATCGCACTCACTTTGTTGAACGCATTGGTTTATTAGCCATTATCATCTTAGGAGAATCTGTTATTGCCATGGTGGCCTCTTTGTCACATGAGCATTGGAACACCTTTGATGTTATCTCTGCTGCAACAGGTTTTTTATTGATAGGTATGATTTGGTGGATTTATTTTGATAGCTTCCCAATCCTTGAACGCGCTAAAAAACTGACAACAGGTAATGTACTTATTTACACTCATTTATTGTTGTGTATGGGCTTGCTAATTCTAGCTAATATGATTCGTCATACTATATTAGGTGATGTTGACCAGGCGACTTTCGGCTTGTTAGCGATAACTGGGTTAGTTTTCTTTTACTTAGGCAAGCAAATCCCTTATTGGTATGCTTTTCCACCTTGGCGTAAAGCAATCATCTCTAATACTTTAATTTGTGTGAGCATTACGGTCGCCAGTACATTTTTACCGAAAATTGAATACTCACTGATTGGCATGACGTTTGGCATGTTAGTTTATGTGTATTTAACATTTAAGCGCATAATAGCGGTTAATGTCGATAAATACTTAGTTGACGAACATTAGCCCTAGATAGATATCTAGCTGTACGTGGTATGCATAAGTAAGTATAAAAATGTTGATGAAAGGTCTTACCAGTACGATGGTTTAGGGTATAATCTCTATAATTAAAGCCAGCGAAACTTTTCGCTGGTATAATTGAGAGATAAACAACTCATTTTAGGTTAGTAGATAAGTAGTAGCTATGGCTGAAGTACGTACAAGAATTTCATTAAAAGTTGGCTCTAACAGTGATATCCCTGCAGAAATGGTGTCATTTAATGAACTTAATTCCGATAAAGAGCATGTTGCCTTAGTTTTTGGGCTGGCCGACAAATCCCAAAAAGTACCGCTCGTAAGAATTCACTCTGAATGCTTAACCGGTGATGTCTTTCATTCTTCTCGTTGCGATTGTGGTGAACAACTTGATGAAGCTATTGAGTTAATGGCTGCAGAAGGTGGTGTGATCCTTTATTTACGTCAAGAAGGGCGTGGTATCGGCTTATATAATAAAATTGATGCTTACAAGCTTCAATCGGAAGGCATGAATACTTACCAGGCGAATAATCATTTAGGTTTTGGTGATGATTTAAGAGACTTTACTGAAGCAGGACAAATGCTTGAAGCATTGGATATAAGTACGCTGAAGTTAATGACTAATAACCCTATAAAAGCGAAAGCCTTAACTGATTATGGTTTAACAGTTGAAAAGGAAGTTAATACCTCAACACATATTAAAGACGGTAATGAAGACTACCTAAAAGCTAAAGTCACTAATGCCGGCCATAAGCTTAACCTCGATTAACAATCAGCAATATCAAATGCTTGGCTAGTGTATTTACAGTACTCTAGCCATTTTTAATGCCTTGATTTGGCAAATTTATCACTTACAACCTCTACCGTTATTTCTTTTCGCATCATAGTCATAGACATTGCCAATCTTATCTATTTTAAAGTGACAACAATCATCAAATAGCTGCTTTAGTAAGGATCTACTTTTCTGTACTCTAGATTTAAGTGTTGAGTAACTTATTCCTAATTGCTCAGCATATTGTTTTTGTGATTGATTATTTAGATCGATTGCAGTTAACAGGCTGGCGTGTTCATCAGGCAGAGCATTAATAAATGGAGATATACAGCTCGATAAATCTATTTTGTTATCTTGTGATTTTTCTATGAGCAATAAATCTTCAGCATTTAAAGCTTTAACAAGACCTTTGCTACGGTAGTAATCAATGATGGTGTTATTGGCTATTTGAAACAGCCAAGATTTAACGCTTTTTTGTTTTTTTACTGTACCGAGATTGTTATAGGTTTTTATTAAAATATCTTGTAATAAGTCGTCAACATCAGCTTCATTTGAAACCTTCGCATGTAAAAAGCGATTTAACGCATCACGGTATTCAGACCAAATATCTTCTATGTTCATTTAATGATGTTCCCAATGATGAGGTAAAATGTATTTTCTTAATTATTTTCCAATTATTTTTCGTCTTTTTATCGGGTTAACCGTCTTAAGGGTAAATCACCTAATTGGAAGTATTCATGAATTTTCTAAAAAATGAACAATTTAATTTAAAACCTACAGTGAACAAAGTCAGCATCCACAAGCCAAGAGTATTAATTTTATATGGCTCATTACGTGACAGGTCATTTAGTCGATTATGTGCTGAAGAAGCAGCACGTATATTACAAGTGATGGGCGCGGAAGTTAAGTTCTTTAATCCAAAAGGATTACCACTATTTGATAACAATGACTCAGTTGAACATCCTAAAGTTATAGAGCTTAGGGAGCTAGTAACATGGTCTGAAGCGCAAGTTTGGTCTTCACCTGAAATACACGGCAATATGTCTGCGGTGATGAAAAATCAAATAGATTGGGTGCCGTTATCACTTGGTGCTGTTAGACCAACCCAAGGAAAAACCTTAGCTGTTATGCAAGTAACAGGGGGGTCACAAAGCTTTAATGCAATCAACAATATGAGAATATTAGGGCGATGGATGAGAATGTTAACAATCCCAAATCAATCATCGGTGGCAAAGGCATACAAAGAGTTTAATGAAAATGATGAAATGAAAGTATCACCTTACAGAGATCGTATTGTTGATGTGATGGAAGAGTTAATACGGTTTACTTTGTTAACCAGAGATCAAAATGATTTTTTACTCGACCGATATAGTGAAAGGCGTTCGAAGTTAGAAAAATTAACCGCAATGTAAACCTTATTATTAATACGCAGATAGGAAATTTTGGTACTTAGTTGCACATACCTCAGCATAAGATAGCAGGCATTATCTAAGGGTAATATATATTGTCTTCAGATAGATTTACTCTCATAATTTAGTTAGTTACGGTATCGCGTTACTTTTGTTGGTTTGGTATTCGTAGTAATAACAAGGGGTTGTATTTTATTATTGTTACTAGGGTTACAATGTAAAACGAAGGTTAAACGTTAGAACTTCGGCCGTTGAACTGGAGGGATAACCCCTTTATTGGAAAAGATGTTGTTATTCGCAAGTGTAAAAAATATAACTTACGAATTACAACGTATAAGATTTACCCGAGTGGTTTTACTCAGGTATCTTTATTCAGCTAACGTTTCTGGTGAACTAACTTTGCTCAGGAAGTAATGAGATAAAGAAACTCATTTCTAAGGCCTTTTCTCTTAAACTTTTAAAACGACCCGATGCGCCACCATGGCCTGCATCCATATCGGTTTTAAAAAGTAGTAAGTTGTCATCGGTTTTAAATTCTCGCATTTTTGCTACCCACTTCATTGGTTCAAAATACTGTACCTGTGAGTCATGAAGACCTGTTGTTACAAGTATATTGGGATAGTTTTGTGCGCTGATATTATCAATGGGAGAATACGCCAAAATATCTTGATAAGCGGACTCTTCGTTTGGATTACCCCATTCATCATACTCATTAGTGGTTAGTGGTATGGTTTCATCTAACATAGTGGTTAATACATCTAAAAACGGCACGTGTGCACCAATCCCCAAATAAAGCTCAGGTGCCTGATTAACCACTGCGCCCATTAACAAACCACCAGCACTACCGCCGGAAGCAAATATTTTGTCTTTAGCGCCGTAACCTTGGGAAACTAATGCCTTGGTAACATCAATAAAGTCGTTAAAGGTATTTTGTTTATGTTCTTTTTTACCATTTTCATACCACTGTCTGCCTAACATTTCTGAACCACGAATATGGGCAATAACGTAGACAAAACCTCGGTCGAGTAAACTGAGTGTTTGACTAGAAAAGTCGGGGTCTATAGTAATACCATAAGCGCCATAACCGTACTGTAGTAATGGATTAGTGCCGTCTTTTTTGAAAGTGTCGCTACGGTAAACAATGGATACAGGCACCTCTACACCATCACGAGCAGTAATAAATAGTCGTTCCGATTGATACGCGTCTTTGTTAAAATTACCTAGGACCTTTTGTTCTTTAAGCAGTTTTCTTTCGCCCGTAGCTAGATCAAACTCAAATAATGAACCTGGGGTGGTTAAGCTGGAATAGTACAATCTTGCGGTTGTACTATTTGGCTCCGGATTATCACCAAGGCAAGCAAAATAACAGGGATCATCAAACAATAAAGGGTACTGCTGACCGGCATTTTCACCATCAATGGTGTGAACAATAAAACGAATTTGGCCATGTTCTCGTTCGGTAACAACGATAAAGCTATGAAATAACTCAATACCCTCAAGTAGAACATTGCTTCGGTGAGGAATAACCTCTTGCCAGTTTGCTATATCGCTGACTTTATCAACCGCTACTTTCATTAATCGGAAATTTTTCGCTTGATAATTAGAGACGATATAAAAGTGTTCACCCATTTTATCAGCGTGAAATTCATGCTCTTCTTGATACGGTGATAGCTCAACAAACTCACCATCTGGCTCATCTGCGCTAAGAACAAAGTAATGGGTTGATTCGGTAGCATGTAAACAAATATAGAGCTGAGAATCATCTCTGCTTTTATCTAAACTCATATAAAAGCTGTGGTCGTCTTCTTCATACACTAAAACATCATCTGATTGCGGCGTGCCAAGTTTATGACGATAAACTTGAGTACCTAATAACGTTTCCAAATCCTTCTTTACGTAAAACACCGTTTGATTGTCATTAGCCCAAACAACTTGGCCTTCAGTTTCAACAAGAACATCCGGTAAATATGCATCCTTTGAAGCAGAGCTTTTAGTTAAATCTTTAAAGTTAATGGTGTAAATACGTCGACTGTCAGTATCTTCAGAAATTGACATCAATTCATCGTTAGGGCTGATTGATAAATCACCTAAGTCATAAAACTCATGGTCTTTGGCTCTATCATTAACATCTAATAGCAGGGTTTTGTTTTCACCTGTAAAGCTTGTAGCGCGGTAATAATTTGAATATTCCTGCTCGCCATTGATTTCACTGTGATACCAATAGTTACCGTCTTTTGCTGGTACGGTATTATCATCTTTTACAATGCGTGCCTTAAGCTCTTCAAAAAGAAGTTCTTGCAGTGGTTTTTGATCAAACAACATAGCATCAGCATAATTATTCTCATCATTAAGGTGGGCTAATATCTCTTTATCGCTACGCTGGTCATCACGCATCCAATAGTAATTATCAATACGTTGATGATCATGCATTGACATTTTATGTGGGATTTTTTTAGCTACTGGTTTGGCAATGTTCTGCTTTGATGAAGGTGAGGGCGTATGTAAAGTTGTTGGCACTAAGTGCTCCTGTTTGAATGATGTTGTTTTCGTAGTGGGAGAAAAACCTCGATAGGCAAGTTTATCGAGATTTTTTATATTATTAGGTAAAAATTTTTAATTTTTCTTATCGTTTTAAGGCTTAACAACAGCATTTACTAATGAGTGTTGAGACAGTTAAGCAAGCTAAATTTATCTCTTCTATTGCAATGTGAACAGAGGGCAAAGCTATTAGTCGTTTAACCGAGCATATAACAGTAATTATGTTGCTGCTATATGCCTGGTTTATAAGCCAAGTGATGCCATAAAATCATCATCAGCTTCATCGGTTTCATCATCTTTAGCGCTAGGCTCATCCGCACTATCTGTATTTACCGTTTCCTTACCTGTACGTTCTAATATTTCATCTGGGTCTATAGTCTCTGCGGCATCAAAATCATGCAATTGAATAAATTCGGTTTTTTCCATGGCAAATTCTAGATAAAATATTTTGTTAGTTGAAGTGGTAAAAGTAACTCGGCGCATTTGCGGCCTGTCCATAGCAGTATCAACAGAAATTTGAACTAACTTGTTGATTGTCATCATCTTAGGCTGGCTTTGGGTTATAGACGTTTGCAGTTGTTCTCTTACTTTAAAGGTAAAGTCACCAACGAGTTGATTCATCAACTCACCTAACACATTTGCTACATCGTCAGACATATGGCTCTGTGAAACTTCAGATTCAGGCATGCCCATATTACGCATATAATCTTGATAAATCTCTAGGGCAGCATCACTGGTAAAGTTGGTGACAACGATGCCGTTAAAGCCACCGTCAAACAGTACAAAACTCGATACATCGGGTCTTAGGCACGTTTTTGTTATTTTTTGCACCATGGCGGAATAGGTAATATTGTTACCACTGGCTTTAGACAATACTTCACAAACTGATTCACATAGAGTAATAAGTACTTGTTCTGTCCCGATCGTTTTACTTTTTTTTGTTTTATTCACTTCGGATAACGCCTTAGATTTTAATTATTTTTTACCTAAATAAGATAGTAATTATAGCAGTATTCGTGGTGACGTTGACATAAATCATTAATAAGGAATTTTGCAGAGCAAGCTGCCTAGGAAAAACAGTCCACTTTCTATGATTAAATTAAAGTAGACTTAAAAATTTTGACTAGTGGAGTGTGCTTTTTTGCATGTCCCACAAGCTTCCTTGCCAATTCAAGATAGTTCCTGCTGCTTCACAAGTATCACAATGCCATTCAATTGTGCCACTTGAACTAGTTCTTGCTTCAATATCTCCAAGGCAGGACAAGGCAAAGCCACGAGTGCTGCATCTTAAATTCACGCTATTGAATGGTTGTTCGATAGAATGTACTCCCGATTCTTGTGAAACAGACAGCACTATCTCACTCAGAAACTTGAAAACAGTGCTTGCTTGTTCAGTCAGCAAAAGCAAGTTACCTTTCTCATCCAGGAATTGTCTCAAATCTACTTTTAAGGTCATATTTTCAATCATCCAATATATAATGCAGCTCAAATATAGTACTTACAGTACTACGTATAAAGCCAGGAGTAACATTTTTCAATTCAATTCAATTTTGCGAACATTATTACTATTACTCTTAAAGCCTCCACGTTTTCGGCGTTAAACTCAGTACTAGGTTATTTATTTGCACGCCTAATCTAGTAACTTTACTTGCACAAGTAAATAATGAGCAAGAAGTTAAAAAGGTGTTAATCTAAGTTAAACGTTTGCTTATAAAATAGTGTTAGGCACCATTTAGTGGAGATAATTTATGAAAAAAGCACTGTCGGGTATTTTATTTCTATCGTTAGCTTTATTAAGTCAGTTGAGCTTTGCCGGGGAAGAGGTCAAAAAGTTACCGCCACTAGATCCTGCGTATATGGGCATTCATAGTATGGTTCTAGTCACTAAGGGCTCCAGTATATATGCATCGAATTTGCCTCGTTATACTAAGCCTCATAACGTGCAGCTACTTTATAAAATAGATAATAAAGATCTGGCCGTATTGCAAACGATTAGAGACAGCCAGTTTATTACAATTAAACCTAAACCTTTTAATCTACAACGTTTAATACGTGGCGATAAAATGGTGATACAGGCTGATTTATATGCGGGACATTTTAATCGTGGTGGCATGTTAGTTTATGAAAATATTTCTTTGTCATTTTCGAAACAGTTATATGTTCGAAGTTTTGATGACATTAAACCTTCGAGTAACAAACAAGAATATGATGTCATTTCAATAAGCCAGAATTATAAAATTTATATTCATAGAATTCAGCAAGCACCAAGCTTTGATCATATATTGGGTGTGGATTTAGTTGCCGGCTGTTTATCACGTTTTAATACATCATCACCAGTTCCCAAAGAGACCGAGCTTCAATATAAGTTTTTAAATTGCGGCACGATAAAGCCTTTATATTTTGAAACTCAAGACTTTCAATAGTTCAATCTCAATACAACTCTATGATTGATACCGCAGACTATTCTTGAAGGCTTAACCAACACTTTATAAATATATGGATATTTTTTATTACACGAAAAGTGGGGCATAAAGGGAGCAATATTGTCTAACAAACACTTAGCTTCTACACTTAATGTAACTTTTCAAAGAGAATGTTTTATTATGCCTACACTTGCTGAACGATTGAGGAAATATAAAAACTCCTTTGAAAAATCAGTCCCTGCAGAAGTACTTGAAATTTTGAGTAGAAATATTTCTTTGTTGCAAAAACATCAAGTTCAGCAGAATAAACTCGGCGTAGGTTGTGTCATAGAAAAAGGACAAATATCTGGCAGTAATGGCCATGTTGTTGAGCTAAGTAGTCTGTTGTTACAGGCACCGATGATTATTACTTTCGTTCGAGGAGCCTGGTGTCCATATTGTATGTTAGAGCTTCAACAATGGAATAAATTTATTAGGTCAGTTAATCAACCGATAAATTTTATTGTTGTTTCTGGCGAGATGTCTGCTTTATCGGATCAAGCAATAGAAGATAATAAGCTAGGGTTCCCTATCTGGGAAGATAAAAATTATCAGTTGGCTAAAGAGTTTGGCTTAACTTATGACGTCAGTACTGAAATGAAAGTGCTTTTATTGAAGTGGGGCATAGATTTAACCAAAAGAACTTGCACGAACGATTTTATTCTACCGACACCAGCTACTTACATTATAGATAGTAGCCATGAGATCAGGTACGCATTTTTGGAGGAGGACTACACTGAACGAGCAGAGCCAAAAGATGTTTACAACGAATATAAAAAATTGATGTAAACAGAACAATTTATACAAAGCAATTAAAATCGTATAAATAAATTGATCTCGGTAGGTTTATAGTAAGATCTGCCTGACAGCCCAGATTAGTAAGAATAATTCCACTTCAACGTATACTCGTTACTTAACCAGAGTTAGTATTTCTTTAAACTCAGGTTTTCTGCAGTCTTTAACCAGTTCAAATAAGCACATTTCCAAGCCGGTTAATGTAATGCCATTGCTGGCGAGTTTATTTACAGCTAAATTTATATTATCTAGGGTGCGAGAAGAGACACAGTCAGTAACTAATTGTACGTCAAAGCCTATATTTTTGAGATTAGTAGCGGTTTGATAAACACAAATATGCGCTTCTATACCGCAAACAAGCCAGGTATTCACATTGGCTGCATTAACAGCTTGCATAAATTGCGCTTCTTGGCTGGCGTCAAAGGTAAATTTTGTTATTGGCTTATGGCTTAAGTATTTTGGATGATTAAGAAGGCTACTTAATTCATCGACAGTCGCGCCTAATTTATCAGGGTTTTGTTCAAGACAAATGATCGGTAATTCGAGCGCTTGTGCGCCTTTAATGAGCTTTTCACAATTTGAAATAAAAGCGCTGCTGTTATGTACTAAACGAGCCAGCTTTCCTTGGATGTCGACAACAATAAGTCCGGTATTTTCTTTTACTAACATAGGGTATTTCCTTATTTTTTGTTAGGCAACATACTTTCAGGCATTAATACGGCGATAACCTGGCCTTTAGCGCAAATAATACCATTGGCTGACAGTGTTATTTCAACAACAATCTTTCGATCTTTGATCTCACTAAATTTCCCTATTAATTCTAGCTCTACGTTTTGTGGAGTAGGTGCTAGATAGCTGACATTCAGTGCTGCTGTGACAAAACGTAACGCAGGAACAGAGCCAATTTCACGATTATTGTTAAGATAAGCCATCGCCGCGGCGCTACCCGTACCATGACAATCTATTAATGAGGCGAGCATACCACCATAGACAAAACCGGGTATAGCAGTATATTTGGGGCTTGGCGTAAACCGTGCAACTGTAGTGCTAGCAAGCAATTCCTGCTTATTAACCTCATACCAATAACTCTTCAACTGATGACCGTCATGATTATTTTTCCCACAACCATAACAGTGGCTTAATTCTTCTGGGTAGTAATCTTGGAAAGCTAGGTTGTTCATAATATCCTTAACTTAGGGTCTGTTGATCTTTCGTGGTTAAATTTTGTTTGAGCTAAAAGCGTTTTATTCGCGGTGAGTAGTATGTAGCCTAGTCATTCTACGAAAATACTACTCAACAATGAAAAAAGTGCTTTTAGCCGAACCCTTCGGGCAGCGTTTGTTGGTCATTTCTACGGCGTTATCGCCTTTTTATGTGGAACAACCACATGACAAAGGCTCTGCCTTGTATAAAGACCCAACAAACTGCTGCAAAAGCAATCTCGAAAGATCAACATCCCCTAATATTTAGCTAGCATGAAAAGAAAGAGTAGGGCTCTAATTAAGCGCTACTCTAATCAGTTATTTGAGTCTGGCTTGTTAATGGTTTTAGCCAATGATACGCAAATCATCAATTACTTTACCATCATCAGCTAACTTGCCAATAGCAACTAACTCAACAGTGCCACTTAACTTAGTTACCCTTTTAATACTTTCACAGATATTGGCAACCATTCCTGCGATATCCGTTTCAGAATACCCTTTAGTATCAAGTTCACATTGCAAATGCATTTGATCATTATAATTTACTGAACTTACCGATAGGCGCATTTTAGCAATTTGCTTAAAATCTTGACGAATTTTCTCTATTTGCTCGGCATGAACAAACATGCCTTTAACTTTCGTGGTTTGATCTGCACGCCCAAGCCAGCCTTTGATACACATATTAGTGCGACCACAAGGACTGGCATCATTTTCACGAGCTGTTTTTAGCGCAGAAAGATCGCCAGTTGCAAAACGAATTAGCGGATAATCAGTATTAAAACTTGTCACTACTACTTCGCCAATTTCACCTGCAGCCACAGGCTCCCAAGTGCCGGGTCTGACTATTTCTACTAGTAAATCTTCGGCAATAATAAAACCATCACCAGCTTTAGACTCAAACCCAATCAAACCTATATCAGCGCTGGCGTACGCTTGTAGAGCATTAATACCAACATCATTAAATTGTGCTCTTAATGCCTCAGGTAGCGCTTCACCAGTGACAAGAGCTTTGCAAATGCTCGAGGTATCTC
>Ga0105359_10004591_pt1 | contig 11009 bp, 11 predicted proteins | sample GOMGulsemesocosm_6_FD_83659 | JGI IMG/M metagenome (GOLD analysis project Ga0105359, IMG submission 83659) | Methane-oxidizing microbial communities from mesocosms in the Gulf of Mexico - GOM8C Gulf of Mexico | ecosystem: Environmental > Aquatic > Marine > Cold seeps | place: Gulf of Mexico... | reverse complement strand
TTTGGACCGGTTGTTGGCATAATGAAAGTAGAAAATGATGAGCAGGCAATCGACTTGATGAATGACTCTGAGTTTGGGCTAACCGCATCAGTATTCACCCAAAATATTGAGCAAGGTATTGCTATTGGTGAGCAATTAGATACAGGTACTTTTTTTATAAATCGTTGTGATTATTTGCATCCAGAATTAGCGTGGACTGGGGTTAAAAAATCAGGGCGGGGCTGTAGCTTGTCGGCACTGGGGTATCAGGTATTAACTCGACCTAAATCATTTCATATTAAAGAAAATTCAAGAACCTAATTGTCAGTACTAAACTTAAGGAGAACTTAGTGGAGTTAGATAAATTTTATGCTAATTGGCATTATCCAACATCAATTCGTGTTGGTATAGGTAGAATTAATGAGCTTGCATCAGCTTGCAAGGAATTAGGCATCAATCAACCTTTATTGATTACCGATCCTCTTTTAGCCAAGTTAGACATAGTCAGTGACGTCATCATTAACCTGGAAGCACAAGGTGTTTACTGCAAGGTGTTTTCAGCGATTAAAGCTAACCCTTGTGGAGAAAATATAGATGAGGGTGTTACAGCCTTTTTCGGTGGAAAACATGATGGCGTGATAGCTCTAGGGGGAGGTTCAGCTATTGATGCCGGTAAAGCCGTTGCTTTAATGGTGGGCCAAAAAAGGCCTCTGTGGGACTTTGAAGATATTGATAATAACTATCAAAGAGTAAACACTGATAATATGGCTAAAGTCATTGCTATTCCAACTACTTCAGGTACGGGCTCTGAAGTTGGCCGTGCTGCCGTGATCACAGATATAAGTATTATAGACAGACCCATTAAACGCATTATTTTTCATCCAGACATGCTACCCCAAATAGTCATTTTAGATGCGCAACTTACGGTAGGTCTACCTGAAAGTCTCACTGCAGCAACGGGTATGGATGCATTATCACACGCACTTGAGGCTTACTGCGCACAACCATTTCATCCTATGGCGGAAGGCATTGCCATTGAAGCTATTCGATTAATTAAGGAATTCCTACCGCGAGCGGCAGAAAATGGCGACGATATTGAGGCAAGGGCACAAGTCATGGCTGCTGCAACTATGGGGGCTACCGCTTTTCAACGAGGTCTTGGTGGTATGCATGCACTAGCTCACTCCCTTGGCGCCGTTTACGACAGTCATCATGGTTTATTAAATGCCATACTTATGCCATATGTTTTAAAGGCTAATGAGGAAGCAATAGCCATGAAAATATCTCGTTTAAATCGATATTTACAATTAAATAGCGATGCCACTGAAGATGACTTCAATGACTTTCTTCAGTGGATTTTAGCTCTTCGTCAGCAACTTGATATTCCTCACACCTTAGCTGAAATTGCTATTGATATTAGTAAAGCTAAACAGATTGGCGAAATGGCACATAATGATGCAAGCGCAGCTGGTAATCCTATTGCTTTTACTGCTCAGCAATATAGTGATATTTTCAAATCAGCAGTGCTGGGAAAACTATAGCGCCAACAAGTTCAAGTGGTGAAATATCAACTAAAATTGTTTTAAGCCGTTTGCAATTTATTGGGGTCAGTTAATGAAATTAGGTGTATTACTTTGTGATCATGTGCAAACAGCTTTGCAAAAAGAATTTGGCGATTATATTGATATGTTTGAGCAAGCAATAACGGCGGCTGATGATAGTATTTCAATCGTATTTTACCCTGTTGTTGATGGACGTTTTCCCGAAAATATTGATGAATGTGACGCCTATATGGCGACGGGCAGCAAGGCAAGTGTTAATGATAATTTACCTTGGATAAACCAATTAGAAAGGTTTGTATGGCAACTTTTTTTGGTAAATAAACCGCTGGTAGGCATTTGTTTTGGTCATCAAATGATAGCAAAAGCTTTAGGTGGTAAAGTTACTGTTTCAGCTAAAGATTGGGGCATAGGTGTAACTAGAGCGAAAGTACATGCTCACAAACCTTGGATGTTAAGTACAGCAAGTAATATACAGGTTGTAGTCAGCCATAAAGAACAGATAAGCTTGCTGCCACCTGAGACACAGGTATTAATAGGTAATAATTTTTGTCCAAATGGCATGATACAAGTAGGAGAACACTTTCTTGGTATACAAGGTCATCCAGAATTTAGCCGCGCCTATTGTTACGCACTGATGCAGAGCAGGAAAGAGCATATTGCCAAAAGTAACTTTACCCGAGGGATTAACTCACTGACTTTAGACGTTGATGATCAGTTATTGATGTCTTGGTTAATCAACTTTTTACAGAAAAATTAACTGATTCAATATAAAAGTAGCTAAAAGCAAGCAAAGAGAGGAGAGTAAATTACACTGTCCCATAACATTGTTTCATCAAACTTAGCTGGCAATTATTTACTTTTGAAGCACTAGTAGCCAGTGCCTGTTAATTCTTCAATGCATCTTTTAAAAACTGATAAAAACACTGAATTCGGGCGCTATGCTTTAAATCTTTATGATAAACAAACCAGATTGATTCGCCTTTGTCAGGAATATCTAAATCCACACTAACAACTGCAGGATTTAAGCTGGCTTGATGCTCATCTATAGGTCCAATGCCCATGCCAGCGATAACAGCTGCATGAATGTCTGGAAAATGATTACTTTGAAAAACAATATTGTTTTTATCAATTTTATCAACAATGTAGTTTATAAAAGGGATGCGATGCTTTTCAGGCGTAGGTAAAATCCACTGGTGTTGGTTAAAGTCACTTAGTGACTTTGGCATGCCAAATTTTTTTATATAATCTTTGTGAGCAAAGTAAGATGTTTTCAGCTGAGTTAGTTCGCGCACAATGATATCTGTATCAGTAGGGCAAGGCCCTGCGCGTAATGAGACGTGAGCTACACCAGAGTCAAGCGGGACGATATCATCGGTAGAGATCAACTTTAAGCGTATATTTGGGTAACTTGTCCTAAAGTTTTTTAAAGTTGGTGTTACCACTGTAGAAAAAGAGCTTACGGTTGTTATTCTAAGCTCGCCACTAATATTGCCTTCAACATTTTGTAGCTTATTTTCTAAACTGGCAAACTTTGCTATTAGTTCTGGAATTTCATCCATCATGATAGAGCCAGCATCGGTCAGTCTATACCCTCTTTGATGACGGATAAAAAGCTTCACCTCAAGCGCTTGCTCTAACTGATTTATTCGTCTTAATACCGTAGAGTGGTTAACTCCAAGTGACACCCCAGCCTGGCTTAAGCTGCCATCAATAGCCACTTGATAAGCAACTTTATAATCATCCCAAGAAATGTCTTTCATTCCGTTCTCACTATTTTAATACTGTTTAATTGCTTGTTTGTGCATATATGCACAATAGTTTCGCATTTATTGATGTTTTTTAATAGGTGTCGCTTGGTTATAGTAGCTTCATCAAGTGAATAAGCCTTTTAGGGCAAAGCGCTTCACGTTGTAAAAGTAAATAGAGATAACATTATGATAAAAAATACACCTTTTGGTTATGGCATTGTGTCGATTGCACTTCATTGGCTTATGGCAATAACTATTTTTTCGTTATTTGGCCTAGGGCTCTATATGGTTGAGCTGACTTATTATGATGCTTGGTATAAAGGCTCTTTAGATCTACACAAAAATATTGGCATGGTATTACTGGTCGCATTGATGTTAAGGATTATCTGGCGAATGGTAAATATCGTGCCTAAAAGTGCAGATAAATCAGCGAGTAATATCGAAGTGAAATCTGCTCATTACGCACATTTAGCTCTTTATAGTTTGATGGCGCTGATAATGCTAAGTGGATATTTAATTTCTACCGCTGATGGCAGAGCTATTGATGTTTTTGGTTTGATTTCGATACCTGCTTTATCAATTAACTTCAGCAATCAAGAAGATATCGCGGGGAGCATTCATGAAATATTAGCTTGGACGCTTATTGTACTAAGCACAGGACATGCTCTAGCCGCATTTAAACATCACTTTATTAATAAAAATAAAACACTGTTACGCATGATAAAACCTGTATCAAGTGAAACGAATTAACAAAATTCATTTAACTAATGAACTAAATCATAACACTCAAAATTTGAACATAAAAAGGAATACCAAATGAAAAAAGCACTACTAACAACCGCATTAACTACTGGTTTATTAACCGCTTCGTTGCTCACTACTCTTGCTGTAAGCACAGTACAGGCGGCAAACTATAAAGTAGACGTAAAAGGTGCTCATGCCTTTGTGAATTTTAAAATTAAGCATCTTGGTTATAGCTGGTTATTAGGGCGTTTTAATACTTTTGATGGCGACTTTTCTTATGATGAACAAGCGCCAAATAATGCCAAAATCAACATTGAAATAGATACCTCAAGTTTAGACTCAAACCACGCAGAACGTGATAAACACCTTAAAGGTAAAGATTTTTTAGACGTAAGTAACTTTCCTAAAGCCACTTTTTCCAGCCAAAGTATAAAGTTTTCAGATGATGAAAATGCGGTGGTAACTGGGGAGTTCACCTTAAAAGGGGTGACTAAAACGATTTCTTTTCCTGTCGTTAAAATTGGTGAAGGTCAGGATCCTTGGGGTGGCTATCGCGCCGGATTTTCTGGTACTACTAGCTTAAAACTGACAGATTACGGCATTAGTTACAATTTAGGTCCAGCATCCACACATGTTGAAATGGCACTACATATAGAAGGGGTAAAGATTTAAGCTTTTATTTGTATATGTTGATAACAATAAAGCCAGTCAAATGACTGGCTTTATTGTTTTAGTAATCGTTGCAATTATCAATTTGCACAGCGTTTTGCAATACAGTTGGATGAAAGCTATAGCCCTCTTTGCCACTAGGAATACATAACTGCGATAAAGTGATGTTTTTAAACAGTTAAACAATACCTAAGCTAAAGTTCGAAACTTTGGTATATCCATTGCAATTCTATCCTTATTTCGAGTAATCAAATATAGATTTATAGTTGGATTTCTTCGTCTGTTTTTGATTCTTTTACCGGTCAGGAGTAGCTATGTTAGCTGAAAAAAGCGTGCTTATAGTTGATGATGAAGTAGGGGTGAGGCAAACCCTTAAAAGAGGAATTCATCGTAAGTTTAATAAGGAAAATAATCGAGTGACTATTTGCGAAGCAGGCAATGGTCAAGAGGCAATAGACTTAGCAAATAGTTGTTCACCAGATTTAATATTAATGGACATACGTATGCCAATTATGGATGGGTTAAAGGCTTGTAGCATTTTACGCAGTGATAGCAAGTTTGCTAGTACTGTCATTATCATGTTGACCTGTGAAATAACGGAAGAAAGTGCAGGGTTATTATCAGGAGCTGATGAGTACATCATTAAGCCTTTTGATATTAAAACCTTACTTATTCGCATTGAAAGAGGGTTATTTAATCCATTGACAACTGGACGAGCTGCTTATGCTGAAGTTGATGGCGTTTTAGCTAAAAATTACTTTGTTGAAAGTTGGCTTGGCTATGAAATTGCTCGAGCTAAGCGGCACCAACATTCATTAAGTCTGCTTTTAGCTAAAATTGAGTCTACGGATGAAGACCAAACCAAAGAAGAATACCAAGAAGGGGCATTGCAGCTATTAAAGCATCGAACGTCTGATCCACTGATAAAGTGGGGGGAAAATACTTATGCCCTGTTATTAGTCGAAACTTGCGCTGACGATGCAGTGGTACTCGCAAAACGAATATTGCACTTGGCAAAAAAAAGCTCTAACCATTTACCCCCTAGCCTAGGAATTGCTAATTTAGAAGATACTCTCACCGACGATCTAATTGTCAATGCAGAATACTCATTAGCGGCTTCAGCTTGCACAGGGAAAATAGTTATAAATAGATTGGCTGTAGATTTTTAGACTGATATTTTCGTGGGGTGAGTTATGAGGTTATTACTTATTAGTCTTTTGATATTGCAGTGTTTTCCTTGTATTGCTGATTTCAGTCAAAATTTAAGGTGGAGCTTAGATGGCAGTGCTCGTTTAAATTATAATAACGCCTTAGATAATACCAGCCAAATATATGCTTTAGGTTTAGACACTCATAAAGTGTTTACAGGTGCAGAGGGAGATATAGGTTATGGTGTCGGGCAAGTCTATTTCACTAAACTAGCCAATCACCTGCCAGTGCCATTTTTATTTGATTCAAAAGACGATAGTGACTTTATTATAAGAGAAGCTCACCTTAATTATACTGCTGGAGCCAAATGGGTGCCGAATGTGCGAGTTGGCCATTTTACTATGCCCTTTGGTCTAGAAGAGAGCATTGATACTAATGGCCGATTACTTGATTATTATCACGGTAAAAATCTAGGAACTAAGCTTGATTGGGGACTTAGCTTAAATAAGGTAATAGGAGCCGTTGAATACAATGTCAGCTATTCCTTAGGGGGAAAAGATAAAGCTAAATCAGTCGATGGTTCATACGCGCTAACGGGGAGAATAGGCTCATTAAGACATTTAGACTTTATATTTGGAGTGTCTTTTTTTGATGGCAAAATTGATAATGTTTCCCGTAGAAGGTTGGCACTTGATGGACAGTATTATTGGCAAACTTGGGGACTGTTAGCCGAGTTAGCTATAGGAGAGGATGATAGACTCGGTCAAGGTTGGAAAACTGAAAAGTACAGTTTAGTTGAGTTAAATAAAACTTTTATCAATGAGCAGTTAAAGCTATATGGTCAGCTCATCGTTAGAGATAAAGAAATGCAACTAAACACAGATAAACAAATTAATATTGGTCTTAGCTTTCAAATGAGTACTCAGCTAGAGTTAAGTTTGTCGGGGCGCCAGCAGCTTAATACGCCTGCAGCAGGTAAAAAACAACAGTTGCTTAGAATGCAAATAAGGTATAGGTACTGATATGAATATTTTATCTTTTTTACTTATATTAATACTGGGATTGCTAGCTAATGATGTAAATGCCGTTGCATATTGCTCCTTACGTGATCCAGTGGCACAAATTTCTCAGCTTTACCCACAAAAGACTAATCAATTGTCTATTGTTAAAACGGTTGATGACAACATTAGAGCACAAGTTCAAGTCTCTTTGCCAAGAAACGACTTACATTTTAGTGAACTAGGAAAGCATACTTTATATGTCGCTATGCAAGGAAAAAAATCTCTAGGTTATGTACATGTAAGATCAGAACAAAGTAAATGGGGTTTAGTGGAGATTGTTTGGGCAATTGATAAAGACTTTAGAATTACCAATTTTGCTTTTCAGCGCTGTCGAAGCCCTAAAAAGAAAGCTGCTGAAGAGCAGCAGTTCAGGGACGTCTTTATTGGCAAAAACTATCAAGAGTTGAGGGAATTATTAAGTACTGATGGTGTTACCGCAAACAAAGCTGTACAGGAGCAAGCGAAATCAGCACCTGAATTAGCCAATGTAGTGCTAAGGTGTGCGCTGAAAACATTATTGCTGACAGAGATATTGTGGGGAGAAGAATTGAAAAAGTACTAGCCAAATTAAGCGCTAGTTAATAATTACCAAGTGAAAATTTAAAGTGGCGAAGTAAAGTATGAAAATCTCTCATTATAATCAGTTACTGGCAATATCAACCTTACTGTCAGGCATGTTAATTTTTGCAAGTTTGTGGCACCAGTATCAAAAGGTTGAACAGGTATCTCGAGTGCATCATGAGTCACGTCTGTTAGTTCAGACACTTGATCATGTATTTACCATGTCACAACTCTGGTTAACGACACAAGACTTACTCTTTTCGGGTCGACAAACCTACTTAGCCAAAGGGATTCATCAACAATCAGCACAACTCAAGCAAACCCTTAATAACATAGAAGGTAAACTTATTAATAAAGCTGAAAAGCAGTTAGTGCATGGACTTATCACTGGCATTGAACAAAATGATGATATCGTTGATTTATTTTCGAAAATATCAATGCAAGAGACCAAACACTGGCAAAATACCGTTGCGGTTTCAGACAAGATCACTATTCGCTTTGTTAGAAACTTAGAGCAATTATCTAAACAAGTTGTTAACGAGAGTGAAAAGCAGGCGAGAGAGTTAACAACAGCGACAGCAAATTTCACTAAGCTTGCTTGGGTGGTTGTATCGTTATATTTGCTGTTTATTGTTTTTATGGTAAGTAGCTTTAGTAAGTATATTGTTAAACCAATTGAAAAAATTACTGCACTAGCACAAGAGCCAGAAAATGAAACTGGGGCGGTTGAATTTAGACAAGTAAAAGCGACCACTGAAATCGTCGCTTTATCGAGTGCAATTCAGCAATTTACTCAGCATATTACTATTGAGAAAAAGAAAGCAGAGCAAGAGCGCCTTAATGTTATCAAAGCTAATGAGAAAGCAAAAACGATAATGGATACAATACCTTGCTCTGTGATATTGGTGAATAATCATGGTGTTATAGTGGATTGTAATGTTGAAACTGAGAAGATGTTATTGGCAGATAGAGCTAACATTATAGATAAAGAGGTGGCTGAATACGTACCTGCGCTGGCAACATTAGATGGTGACTTTGATTGCCAAAGTGCATTAAAAAGTATGGAAGAGTCCTTGTTAGCACCAGGCTTTGATAATCCTCATATTGAGTTCTCTGGCCGAGCAATTGAGATTAAGAAAACTACCCATTACTTGATAACGCTAAATGACATTAATGAAAGAAAACATAGTCAAAAAGCACTGTCCTCATTAAATGAACAGCTAATTCATGCCGAGAAGTTAGCATCAATTGGCCAGTTATCAGCAGGAATTGCTCATGAAATAAATAATCCGGTAGGCTATATTCGCAGCAATTTAGATGTACTTGATGATTACTTCAAACCACTTGTTAATTATATCGAATTGTCGAAGCAACCAGGCGGTCAAAGTGCAGCAAGTGCTTATTACCAAGAAGAGGATTTAGCTTTTATACTCGAAGATATTAAACCCTTAATCTCTTCTACATTAGAAGGGGCTGCCAGAGTAAGTAAAATAATTAAAGACTTAGGTAGCTATGCCCATATTGATGAAAAACTGCCTGAAGCAATATGTGTTGATGAATTAATTGAGAAAAGTCTTACTTTAGTGGCCAATGAGCTTAAATATAAAGTTGAGATAACCAAGCGTTTAGAAGCCAATGCCAATGTTGCAGGCTTCCCACAGAAGCTTTTACAAGTTTTCATAAATATGTTGGTAAATGCATCACATGCAATAGAAAGCAAAGGTAGTATTTGTATTTCCTCTCAACTTGAGGAGCAAGAAGTGCAAATACGTTTTGAAGATGACGGCTCTGGTATCACACAGGAAAACCTAAAAAATATTTTTGATCCATTCTTCACCACTAAGCCAGTAGGTAAAGGAACAGGTCTAGGGCTTCATATAGTAAGATCAATTATTGAAGAGCATAATGGTCATATTGATGTTAGCTCAAAAATTGGCCACGGAAGCATTTTTACTATTTATTTACCTGTTCAAAATACCAAGCAAGCCGAAAATGAACTGCCTCAAATCAACCATGAAATCGACATAAATTTAAACCATCTGTAATTGAAGCTACCTTGATAAGTCATATTTCATTATAGCAGTATAGTAACTGCGCTACATATAGTGTAGCATTGATTTGCATTTTATTTATGATGATAGCCAACAATGACAATACCACTTCCAGGTACACAAGTAAGAGGCTCCAAAACGGGTAAGCCAATTATGGCGCTGCTAGACTTGCTCGGCCGAACTTGGGCTTTAGGAATTATATGGAACTTACAGCGAGGTCCTGCAACCTTTAGAGAGTTGCAACAGCGTTGTGAAAAAATTTCTCCTACCTTGCTAAATACCCGCTTAAAAGAATTAAAAGCACTTAAGCTTATTGAAAGCAAAGAGTCAGGTTATCAGCTGTCCCATCAAGGAATGGAGCTATTTGATATTATTGCACCGTTAGGAAGCTGGTCTTCTCAATGGGGAGAAACACTTAAGGAAGGAGGTCAATTATGACACTAGCCTATGGCAATATGCCTTTAGATAGATGTACCAACCAGCGAAAAAATAAACGTTGGTTAAATATCGAGTTTAATCAAGAAAGCAGCTTATTTTGTTTAATCCATGAAGGAATGTGCCTTTTTATAAAAAATGATGAACAGTCACTGCTTTACTTAACGAAAGCTCAGCTACCTACCTTGAGTGTTGATAGTTGTATTTACTTAGGTAAAGGCATTGTAGATAAAGCAACATTAAACAAAGATAAGCTAGATATTGATACCACAGCAAATGAAAAGGCTAAGCAGGCAGTTTCTATATTTGCCGTTGATTTTAAAAAATTACGTTTCTCAAGCCAAGAAGATATATTGGCGATAGGAGAATGGCAGTCATTAAGATCAATCACAGCAAACTTAACTGCCGTTGATGCTTCAATTCAGGCGCTAGCTAAGGGCTTAGTACATTGGCATATCAGCCATCAGTTTTGCGGTCATTGTGGTCATGCTAATCGTTCAGTTGAAGCAGGGCATGCAAGGCGTTGCTCTGATTGTCGTAATATGACTTTTCCACGAACCGATCCCGCCGTTATTATGTTAGTTGAAAAGATGTTTAGTGATGGTATTCCCCGCTGTTTATTAGGCCGACAAGCTAGTTGGGCCAAAGGAATGTACTCAACATTAGCTGGTTTTGTTGATCCAGGTGAAACCCTTGAACAAGCCGTTATCAGAGAAGTACAGGAAGAGACTGCTATTCAAGTTGAAAATCCACAATATATTAAGTCACAACCTTGGCCGTTTCCCGCTTCAATAATGTTAGGTTTTACAGCCGTTGCTACCAGTGATGTTATTGATATTAGCCAAGATGATTTAGAAGATGCACAGTGGTTTTCTCGTGATCAGCTATCAAAATTTTCTTTAAACCATGAGGTAACAACTGAGGTTGGAGAGCCTCAATTTAGGATGAGTAGTGGCGATTCTATTTCATCGTACTTGATCAATGCATGGCTGAATAAGGAAATAGGTCAACTATAATTCAGGGCTATTTTGAAGGTTTAATTGTATTACT
>Ga0105359_10004584_pt1 | contig 11020 bp, 8 predicted proteins | sample GOMGulsemesocosm_6_FD_83659 | JGI IMG/M metagenome (GOLD analysis project Ga0105359, IMG submission 83659) | Methane-oxidizing microbial communities from mesocosms in the Gulf of Mexico - GOM8C Gulf of Mexico | ecosystem: Environmental > Aquatic > Marine > Cold seeps | place: Gulf of Mexico... | reverse complement strand
GTTAGATGAAAGTTAGGCATTTGACGACGACCAGGAATGTTTAACGGCTGAGCTTTTATCCAAGCGCTAAAAAATTGTTTAAAACCTTCTGCGCCACCTCGACGTGTATAAACATTCCCCAGTTCAGGTGCATAGTACGCGCCTTCCCCTAACAATGTGTGACAGCCGATACAGTTATTTTCTTCCCATAGCGCTTTTCCGTTTGCTACAGATTCAGTTATATTTTGCCTGTTATCCCTTTGTGGCATTTCTTTTGTTGTGTGAAAGGTTAAGCCCAAAAATATCAAAAAGAAGAAAACACTTCCTCCATAATAGATATTCCGAGCCATGCCTTTAGTAAAGCTTTCTGACATGGTGTTTCCCTTATTAAATGTAATAAAGCATAGGAATAATAACGAGGTGATGAAATGTTTAACTTGATAGAAATCAACTTTTTAACTTTGTGTTACAAATTGTGTTGATAACTAATTATTTATTGCGCTATATCAAGGAAAAAGGGAATATTGCGTTCAATTAAGTGTCGCTTAAACTAAGTATATTCCTGCAATTATTGTGGGGAGCAAAAGGACATAACTCAATAGAATAATACGCCACATTCTTTTTGCATGTTTTAATTCCATAAAAATATCAGTTATTTGTTGTCCCTTTAAAAAGACAATGAACAAAACAAGTATGACAAAAATACTACGGTGACTAACTACTTGATTCAGTACAACAGAAACAAAAGTTAACAGAAGCAATACTGTATAGCTAAACAATGATTTTTTTGTGTATTTTGTCATAATATTACACTGCTGAATTTCTTAGAAAATTTCATCGAGAGTTAAATCACGTAAAGTAAGGGAAATAAGATTATCCAAACGAGATCAACCATATGCCAGTAACTTGCCCCAGCTTCAAAGCCCGATATATTAGACGTTGTTTGATAGCCGCCTGCTAGTGATTTTTTTGCCATAAAGCCTAGTATGATAATACCAAGTAATATATGCATAAAATGAAAAAAGGTGATGAGAAAGTACAAAGTAAAAAATGTATTGGTTTCTATATCGAAACCTCTATCAAATAAGTTTACGTATTCCCACGACTTAACGCCTAGATAAATAATCGAAAATAAGAATGCTAAGAATAAATAACTCGTAGCCAAATTGGCCTTGCTAGCCTTTATTGAAAGCAAAGCTAGAGCAACCATTAAACTGCTTGTGATTAAAGCTAACGTATTCACTAACCCTGCTAACTGATGAAGACTCGCTTTCCCTTCACTAAACATTTGAGGGTTTAACCTTTCAGTAACGGCAAAACCAATAAAAAAGATCGCAAACACAGTGAGCTCTGCCAAGATGAAAAACCACATAGCTAGATCACCAGGTAGTCTTTTATTAAATGCAGGATCCTTTTTAACGGATAATGTTTGCATGTTATACAGTTACCATTATTGGCTAAAGTAGAGTTTAGCGACATCCATTAACGCTTTTACAGTTTCAGGATCATCTGACAATGGCTCGGCAAGACAACAACGACAAACATCAAGTGGATCCATACCGCTTGTCATCATTCTTGCTGCATAAATCAGCAACCGGGTTGAGGCCACTTCATCCAGATCGTTATGTTCCAAACGCCTTAAAGCATGTGCTAGCTCCACTAAGGTGGCCGCTAAGCTTTCGGAGGCTCCGCCTTCATTTATTAATATCTTTTGCTCAACTTCTTTTAAAGGATATTCAAAGCGTAACGCCACAAAACGCTGACGAGTGCTAGGTTTCATGCCTTTTAAGAGATTTTGATACCCTGGATTATAAGAAACCACTAACATAAAACCTGGTGCAGCTTCGAGTAATTCCCCCGTACGTTCCAATGGCAATATTCGTCTGTCATCTGCTAAAGGATGTAATACCACGGTTGTATCTTTACGCGCTTCTACGATTTCATCAAGGTAGCAGATCCCCCCTTCCCTGACTGCTTTTGTTAAAGGGCCATCTTGCCAATATGTTCCATTAGGACCAATTAAATGTCGACCAACGAGATCCGCTGCTGTTAGATCATCATGACAGGCAACAGTATATAAAGGTTTTCTTAATTTCTCAGCCATATGGGCTATAAAGCGAGTTTTACCGCAACCAGTGGGTCCTTTAATTAATACAGGTAAATTGTGTTGGTGTGCGTATTCGAATAAGTTAACTTCGTTACCTTGCTCTTGATAAAAAAGTGATGTTTTTTCATTACTCATAGTCGCTGTTGAGTTGAGTGTCGTTTGTAGTTTTATTGTATTCATAACCATTCAATGTTATTGAAAAGATGTCAGCAAATTACGCGGATAATTGACCAAGTGCAACTGACTTTTGAGGGTTCGTTGATACGGATCAAATGAAACTCCCTATTTGTTCTTTTTGACAAATATCACACCTTTCATTTTAGGATGAGGTCCACATTCATAGTTAAATTCTCCCGCATCGTTAAAGGTCTTTGAATAACTTTCTCCAGGAAATAAGTAATCAGGCTCTTCTTTGTTAAGTTGTTTAAACCACACATTATGGTATTGCCGTTTTTCAATATTCTTCCAAATTACTGTGTCACCTACATTAAGATAAACGTCTTTCGGCGTAAATTTCCGTTTATAGATTTCTACTACAACTTCTTTAGCCCCAACAGGAAACTGACATAAACTAAGACTTACTATAATCAGAACTAGTATTTTTCTCATGCGAAACTCCGCTTATTTTATCTCTTTAAATTTGATTGAGCTTTTATTTTTTTGTTCTAAATGGCGACTTAGATTATCGCTCGATTCTTTTGTCTTTTGCCGAGCTCTTTGCCCGTAATTTGCGGCCTGACGATCAACTGCTATCGCGTCTTTTCCTATAACCCACTTTAATAAACTACGTTTGCCATGTACTTCTTGAACTTTGTCACAAGCCGATACGCATTGTGCGCACTGAGTACAAGTAAATTTTGCACGTTTCATATTACGTGTAGGTAATCTCATAGGACAAGCCGCATCACAAGCTTTTTGGGGAGATTGTAGGCTACATTCTCGACAAGCTTTTGCACGTGTTCGATCGAACTTTATAACCATTGCTTTTTTATTGGCCATCCAAATCAAACTTTGAAACAGGCCTAAGGCACAGCCATACTTACAAAAGATGTGGCGTGCGAAAATAAAATCAAAAGAAAACACCATAGTAGCAACGATAATAAAAGTTCTAGCGCCAAATCCTAATTCAAAGTTAACTAAATCAACTAGTAACGCTTTCGGTGGTAATAAATAACCTAGTAATCCAACTGCCCAAATAAACGCCATTGAGATACTCGCTATGGCGACAATGACTTTTGGCAAGTAACCTTTGCTGATTTTGCTCGCTTTTTCCCAGACAGTAACTCGATTTAATTGCTGTAACATCAATTGATTTATCATTTCTACAACAGAAAAATGAGGGCACAACCAGCCACAATAGATACGACCATATTTCCATATTAATACCGCACTGATGGCAACAAAGGCAACTCCAGGCAATAAAACTCGACTGAATATCTTTATTGCGGCATCCATACTGTCGCCATGACCTGTCAATATACTGTCTATATCAATCGTCCATGATTGGTTAAGAATAATAAAATGCCCCAATGTTAGGTCAAATCTGAAAATATCTAAAATAGGTGCTAACAAAAACAACAGAAAAAATGCAGTCCGCGTTAATGTTCTTTGTTGTTGTAAAGGCAAGGCACTAACCAAATGAATATAAAGTTAGCTTGATATTAGTCACTTTTTAAAAATAGGGGCTTAATCTAGATCAGAAAAGCTTCTTATAATTGAAATTTTAAGTATGCTATGCCTTTCTATTAAAAAAAGTAATTTTCAGGTTAAATAAATGTTCGAAAATATAATCATTACCTTAGTGCTGTTAGTCATGACTACATTCATTCTATCTCGGTATATAAACTTGCCCCGTAATATTTGGTTGTTATTTATGGCGCAACCTTTAGCGATGTCTTCTTCCCCTGTTATTGTTTTCATTGGCGCTATTTTAGCGACGAATATGGTAGATGACCCATCATTGGCAACTTTACCGATCACTATGATGATATTAGGGGTCGCTAGCGCTTCCATACCTGCTGCGTTAATCGCCAAGAAAAAGGGGCGTAAGTTTGCTACGTTAACTGGTTTTACTTGCGCGCTTATCGCCTCTTTTATCGCCATGAGCGCAGCAATTTACTCCAACTTCGAATTATTCGTTTTTGCAAGTATGTTATTTGGTATTAGTGCCGCATTCACGCAACAAATAAGATTTGCCGCTATAGAAAGCACGCAATCGATGGATGATGTGCCAAGAGTGTTATCCATTTTAATGCTCAGTGGTATATTCGCCGCTTTTCTAGGGCCTGAAACAGCGCTTGCAGCGAAAGATCTAATTAGTTCTCCTTTTGGTTATGCTGGCTCTTTCTTCGTATTAGCAGTACTTATAATGATGGCAATGTTACTGATGATCGGTTTTAAAAACCCACAAATGAAAGACCAAGCGCAGTTAGGAGAAAGTCGCCCGTTAGCAATTATAGTGAAACAACCCATTTTTATTATTGCCATCTTATCCGCAACAATTGGTTATGCGTTAATGAGTTATTTAATGACCGCCACACCGCTAAGTATGCATAATATGCAAGGCCATAGTTTGCAGGATACAAAGTGGGTAATTCAATCACACATTGCCGCAATGTTTGTCCCTTCACTTTTTACCGCCTGGCTAGTGAAGAAACTAGGACTAAAGAGCTTGTTATTTTCTGGCACGTTAATCTATGCTGGTGTTGCCTTTATTGCGCTATCTGGTCAGCAAGTTATGCACTATTGGTGGGCCTTAATATTATTAGGTATCGGCTGGAATTTTCTCTTTCTTACGGGAACTTCCCTTTTGCCTTTAAGTTACAATGATAGTGAACGTCATAAAATACAAGCACTTAATGATTTTATCCTGTTCGGCTTCCAAGCATTTGCCTCTTTAGCTGCCGGTTGGGTATTGTTTAAAGCAGGTTGGCATTTCGTCGTGCTATCAAGCTTTCCTTTTATTATTGTTTTGTTCTTAGTGACTTTATATTTTTATAAACTTGAGAAAAAAACAGTACAACTGGAAGTTAAGACTGAAGGTTAACGTGACGAATAAAACGTACAGAAATTGATTGAATTTGAAGTCACAAATCATCGTTTTTAATCGATTTCGGTAATGTTATCAATATATTTACACCACCACTTTTATTTATACGACAGCCAATTTCCCCTTTGAATAACTGCGAGATTAAGTTATAAACAATATGCATACCTAGACCACTGCCTCCCTCATTTCGTTTACTGGTAACAAAGGGATCAAACACTTGCTTAAGCATGTCTTCACTCATTCCTTGACCATCATCATTGTACTCAATTTCGATAAATTGCTCATTCTCCAAAACTGAAATTGTAATTTCGCCCTTATCTTGTAGTTCAAAACCATGGTTAATTGAATTTTCAATTAAATTGCAAAAGATTTGATACAGCGCTCCTGGATAACTAGTTACCAATAATTGTTTTGGGCCGTTAACTTTGACATTTATTTGTTTTCCATTGGCATTTTTTGTTTTAAATAGAGGTTTAACTGAAAAAACAATTTCTTTTACATATTTGGTAAGATTAATTTCTCTCGTTGTTTCTGAACTTTGATCAACGGCTACTTGTTTAAAGTTATTAATTATATGACTGGCTCGTTCAAGGTTTTTTAAGATTAACTGATAGCCATTTTTTTGTGCAGTAATAGAGTTTTCTAAATCAGACTGCCGCAAATCCTTCTCCTTTAATTTATCTGCAATAGCGATTAACGAATCATGATTATGTGAAATAGCAGTAATAGATATACCTAACGGAGTATTGATTTCGTGAGCGATACCGGCAACTAGTCCTCCTAGCGCCGCCATTTTTTCACTTTCAATTAGATTATTTTGAGCTTGCTGTAATTGAGACAGAGCATCTTCTAGTTTTGTGTTTTTGTTAGAAAGCTCTATAGTTCTTTCGGTTACTTTAATTTCTAGTTGTTCATTGAGTTGCTCTAACGATTGTTCATGCTGCTTAAGCCTGTCTATATCTTTAAAAGCACCAGCAATTCGTGTAGCGTTACCTTGTTCATCTCTTTTGATTACTTTCCCTTTATCAAGTACCCAACGCCAATGGTTGTTTAAATCTTTGACTCTGATGGGCATTTCAAAACTTTCATTTTCATGACATTGACTCAACAAATCACGATAAACCGCCCTATCATCTTCATGGACAAACCCTCCTGGTTCATTGATATTAAGCGTGTTTTTTTCTTGTCCATAGTCAATTCTTGGAACTACTGTATGTCGATGTATTTTATTTTTGAGTAGATCCCAATCCCAAAGTTCATCACCACTAGCCCACAATGAATGTTGTAATCTTTGTTGCAGATTACTCATTTTAACGTTGGCCTTGACTATCTTTTTATAGTTTAAATGCCTTAGATAAATAACGAAAATTACGATTATTAGAATAACGAGCACATAGATAACTTGGCTAATAGGACTCCACCACCAAGGAGAGTTAAGGGTTATTTGCAATTGATGCAATTCAGACTTTTTACCTTGTCTGTTTTGCAAGTAAACTTCCAATTGATAATCTCCAGGTGGAAGTTTAATCAAGTTTACCTTACGACTTTCTTTATCCATTAATAACCATTGCTCTGAGAAGCCGACGACCCGATAATAATAATCTAGGTACTGATGTGAATAGGCTAAAGAAGAATATTTAAAAGACATAATATCGTGATCGTACTTCAAATTAAGACGTTTTAAGTATTCAGGCTGGGTTTGTAGCAAGTTTTGTTGTGAATTACTGTTAATTTCTTCACCTAAAATTGATACTTGCGTTAAAAACAAAGCTGGCATATTAGGCTTGGCATGAAGAGTCTCTGGTAAAAACTGATTAAAACCATTTGTTCCGCCGATAAAAACACGTCCCGTCGGCGACAACCAAGCAGCACCGAAGTTATACTCAAAACCCTGGATACCGTCGCTTTCATTAAAGTTTCTTGTAAAAAAGTTATCGGTACTTATCTGCGTCAAACCATCACTCGACCCTATCCAAATACTATTATTACCGTCAAAAACCATCGCCCAAACAGCGTTCCCGACGAGGCCGCTTGTTTGATCAAGCGTTTTTACTACTTTAAACTGACTATTAATAATATTTAAGCCAGCATCACTTGCAACCCATACATTTCCTTTATTATCCTTTTCTAAGGAGAAACTTAAATTAGATAACAAACCATCTTGAACCGTTAATTGTTCCAGTTGATTATCATGAAGCCTGAAAACACCTTCTCCATTTGTACCAAACCATAGATCGTATTCATTTACCAAAATGCCTGTCGAGTTTTTAGGCGCATTGGCGAATTGACTCAAATAAGGTTGCAACGTATCGGTTGAACCATTTAACTTTAAAATTCCGTTATCCCTTGCCGTAAATAAGAGCTCTCCTTGATAAACGACTATGGCATTAAATCGTAAAGAAGGAGAGTTTTGTTGTTCAGGGGAATATATGGTTACTTGTTCAGTATCAAAGTCGAATTTGAAAACACCATGACCCAGTGTCGCAAGCCAAACTGCGTTTTTATGAAATAGTATTTTGGTAACAAAAGCATTTTCTAAGACACTCAGTTTAGGATAAAGAGTTTCGACACTATAGAAACGTTCATTCTCAAATATATAAGCTCCCCGCGTTGTAGCAAACCATAGTCGATTTTGATGATCCAAAGTAAAACCTCTAACGTCATCTTCAACTAATGGAGCATCTGGATAGCTATATTTATTAATATGGCCTAAGTGTTTAACCGATCGACTTAAGTAATTTATTCCACCTGAATCTGAACCAATCCATAAATTTCTCTTTTTATCGATTAAAATAGATAAAACGATATTGTCTGCTAAGCTCTTTGGGATTAATGGGTGATGAATGTGTTTCTCTACTATTTCCCCTTTATTATTAATCAAATAAATCCCATTATTTGTCGATAACCAGAGTTGGTCATTAAAGTTTACAATGGAGTTAATGGTATTGTTCATTATTGGTGAAACTTTGATGTGCAAATGACGGGTAAATGGTTTATCCAAAAAGGAATAAGAATCAACCCAACCGTCATGTCGTCCTACGTATAAGAACCGATTCAAAATGGAGATACTTTTTAAAGAGTGATTGGTACGTCTTAGGAAGTCGTTATTGTCTAAATCGTGTTGATAAAGTCCCTTGTCAGTCGCCAAATAAACCGAATTACTAGTGACTTCAATTCCTAACACTCGTAAACCGTTTGATTTTTTATAAGTTGTTAAATTATTAGTTTTATAATCTATGTGATAAAAACCTGCACCATCTGTCCCTACCCATACTTTATCTCTATCACATTTCAAACTTGTAACATTATCATTCAAGATTTCAGGTTTAAAATTAGACAAAAACGTTTTAAAAGTCCCTAATTGATAATCATATACACTCAAGCCTGCACTGCTGCCAATCCAGAGGCTATGGCTACCATCATCGCATAGTGCAGTAATAAAATTACCTGCCAACTTGTCTTGTTTTAAGGGGACTGCATTGAAGTGTTTAAATTCATAGCCGTCAAACCTATTTAAACCACCTTGAGTGCCGAACCAAATAAAACCTAATTGGTCTTGTTCAATTGCCAACACAGTAACTTGACTTAACCCCTCTGTTTTTGAATAGTTAAGCATAGATTGATTAACATCTTTAAATTCAGGTGCATGTGCTAAAATAGTAGTTAAAGTTTTTGATTTTAAAGCTAGAGGTATTTGCTGATTAAAGGCAAAATTAAAAAAAGAAGGTAGTAATAAAAATAAGTAGACTAAGGCTTTGTTCAAAAACAACCTCCCGACATTTTGTATACAATACACAAGTTGACAAACCTTTTATATCACACTCTCAACGTTGAAAAAAACTGTGTTCTTAAAAGGTTCTGTAACTGTTTATCAACTCAACAGGTTGTAATTAATACACGCTAGTTGTATTAAATATAGCAAAAACAAAAAAAGCTGCACCTTTATTGAAGTGCAGCTTAAAGATAGGTTTACTAAACATCTTTAAATAATATTTTATTGTTTGCTTACATTAATATCTACCTTATCGTCTTCAAGGGCGAGTTTATAGCCCAAAGAGACATGATGATACCGACCACTCGTATAATCGTCGTGGATCGCAAAACCAAAATTATAAATGGCACCTGATTCAATACTAATATCGCCCTCTTTATCAGATTTTAATTTTCGTTTAATTATGACCGACCAAGTACCATTGTTAAGTGAAGCTTCAACTTCAGCACCTTGACCACCATGCATTTTACGTTGTTCGAGAATCTTACCATCTTCAATCGTGTCATCGCCTGACTTATATCGAACAAGATCCATAAATTGGCTTGCCGTTAATGCAGCTGAAATGTCGTTAGCTTCTTTAACTTTGTCCCATCCACCTAGCGCTTTTCCACGACGCCCTTTAATTTCGATAGCGCTTCTAGATTCTGAAATATACTTAGTAACCCCTCCTGAACCATCGACACCAAAATCAAGTCGTTTGGCCAAATCAGAACCTTTGAGCGTCGCCTGTTCTGGTGCGAAGGGCATTTTGTCAGCATCAGCATGGCAAGTTCCCCAACAACCTGCTCTATCAGCATATTCGGCGTCATCTGTTGCTAACATGAAAGCCAATTTCATTGGGTTTTTCGAGTCCATTTTTCCGCCATCAACAAATGGTACGGGTGTATGATCACCGTCAGCCCAACTAAAGCGTAGATATAAACTATCACTATCGTGTGTTGCATCAATAGTTACAGGGATACTGCCTCTTTTACCCGGAATTATATTGGGTTCAAGATCTTTTTCGCTTTCGCCAGTTACAATCAGTTGACCAATATCCGCTGTTTCTTCGCCATGACACTCGACACATCGATCACCCATAATAAATGCACGTTTACCACCATGTTTTCGCCCTAACACCCACTCCATTGAGGCTGTACCCGGGTAAAAAATAGTGATATCTTTACTCGAAGATTTACTCCAATCTACATTTATATTGCTGTTTGCAGACTCAGTATTACTTTCAGTAGAATTCGTTTGACCTTTTGATAGAGCATTTTCTACAGCTGCTTCTACCTTCTTTTGTAACTCGAGTTTTAGTGCCTCTTTATCAGCTTTAATTTTAGCTGAGTCAGCCGCATCTTTTGCTTCAGCTCGTTCTAAACCATCTAAATACATTTGCGGAACTTCACGAATAAATTCAGGATTAGGTGCTTCTAACGCTTCTAGCTCTTCATCTGATAGTTTGTCTCTTACATCGTGATGCGCGATCCCTTTGTGGCAATCAATACAAGTTTGACCGGTTTTAAAGGCGTTTAAATGTTGCTTGCGCGCCCGTGGCTTTTGAAATTCAGGATTCATCGATTCAAAGTTATGACAATTACGACATTCTCTAGAATCTGTGTCTTTCATTGCTTGCCAAACATTTTTGGCTAAGTCAAAGCGATGTTCATTAAATTTCTCTTTAGTATCTAATTTACCTGTTAACCAAGAAAATACCTCTCTAGACGCTTGAATCTTGCGTACAACTTTATGGATCCAAGGTCTTGGAACATGACAATCAGGACAACCCGCTCTTACGCCAGTTCTATTCGAATAGTGGATTGTAGGGGTATATTCTTGGTATACATTGTCTTCCATTTCATGACAACCAATACAAAACTCTGTGGTATTTGTAGCTTCCATAGCTGTGTTAAAACCACCCCAAAAAATAATGCCGACAACGAAAAATACGACGGCACCTGCAACTGTAGTTCCTAATATCAAACGACGCGACCAGAAGCTAGGTTTGTTCAATGTGTTTTTAGCCATAATCAACTCTAATTAAAGCGAGGAGTAAAAAAAAGCGGGTATGGCATAAGCCATGCCCGCAACATCAATAAATGTGCATTAATTACGTTTTATGATTTACGCG
>Ga0105359_10004579_pt1 | contig 11026 bp, 10 predicted proteins | sample GOMGulsemesocosm_6_FD_83659 | JGI IMG/M metagenome (GOLD analysis project Ga0105359, IMG submission 83659) | Methane-oxidizing microbial communities from mesocosms in the Gulf of Mexico - GOM8C Gulf of Mexico | ecosystem: Environmental > Aquatic > Marine > Cold seeps | place: Gulf of Mexico... | reverse complement strand
GACAATACAGTAAAGCACAAGGAGATAGTATTAGTATTAATGTCCAATTTTTAGTTACTGCATTAAGAAGTCCGCTGATACGCCAACAAATAGCGGATTAAAGACTGTCAATAAAGCGCGATAGCTTAACGCATTAATCGTTACTTTTATTGCCACATAAAAGGTTATTGACCGAAATTATTTATCATTATCAGTAAACATTGCATCAAGGACTGCTTGTGCTACTTTATCAATAGATAAACATAATGGAGTTATAACTATGAATTTTGAAGAAATTTCTGAGTTTCTTAAACAATTAACAATGCAATTTGGGGTTCAATTGATATCAGCTATCGCCGTATTGGTTATTGGTTGGTGGTTTATAGGACGTTTGGTCAATATGATTGCAACGTCCATGAATAAAGCAGGAGTGGAAGTCACCTTACAAAAGTTCTTACATAGCTTTATTAGTATCGCACTTAAAGCCGTATTACTCATTATATTCGCTTCTATGGTAGGCGTTGAAACGGCTTCACTCATTGCCGTATTGGGTGCCGCTGGTTTAGCAATTGGATTAGCGCTACAAGGTAGTTTGTCTAACCTCGCTGGTGGTATTTTGGTGTTATTTTTTAAGCCATTTAAAGTTGGCGATGTTATTGAAGCACAAGGATATATCGGCACAGTTGCTGAGATACAAATATTTAATACTTTTATCAAAACACTTGATAACCAGCAGGTATTTATTCCAAACGGGTTGCTTTCCAATGGCTGTGTGAAAAATGTTTTTGCCGAACCTATTCGACGAGTAGATATGACATACGGCATTAGTTATAACGACGATCTTGCCAAAGCAAAGCAAGTTGTTCGAGATACCTTAAACAATAATAAATTGATACTTAAAGAGCCCATGGCTGATGTTTTCATTTCCGCTCACGCCGATAGTTCAATTAACTTAACAGTAAGACCTTGGTGTAATTCCGAAAACTATTGGGAAGTTTATTTTGAAACACACGAAGCATTAAAAGTTGCCTTTGACCGTGAAGGTATTGTTATTCCTTTCCCGCAACGCGATGTACATATTCATAATAGTTAAGTTATTAATATTTAGTTAAATTTAGAACAAACAAGTATAGCCATATTAAAATGCGGATAGTACATCGTCTTTTTAATATGGCTTTTATCATGTAGTTGTTCGTTATAGCCTAGTTTGGTTTAACTAGGCAGTAATTCTCAGGCTTAGATAATCGTTTTTTTCAGGTAAGGGAATCTAAGCGGTTGCTTAAGTTTTAAGTAGGCAACAATGTTCGAGTGAGTCGGTGAACTAAAAAGATTTACAAGGCCACATTTTAAAATAGGGTGAGAACGCGCTTTTGTATCAACTATAGCTAAATAAGCCACACCGATTAATTCATCAAGTTTAAACAGTTATCAATACGAAAAAACTGCGATTATCAAATAACAAAACGTCCTTTCCCGCTTATTACCATTAACAAATAATAAGGCAGAATCGTCACTTTGATCTGCAACAGACAATTGCTATGAAGTAACAACTGTTTGTCATTGAGCGGTTAAATATATTCATGTCATATATTTGAATTAAAGGCAGTAAAATGGAATTACAATATTTCTTTACTATACTGGCTCTGTTGTTAATTAATATTATTGATATCTTCTTTAACCACTTGGTTTAAAGCTGTAATAGTATAACCGAAGGTACTATTATGAAAAAAATACCTACGCTAATTTTAGCTTTCTTTTTCTCTTTGTCGGCTATAGCTGAAGAATCCAAAGTCTATACACAATGGGATACATTTCGATTTACCGTAAATAATCAATTTGCCAAAAAATTAACCAAAAATATGAGGGCACATATTAAGAAGTATCATGCCGAGGCACCTCTCAAAACTAAAATATATAATATTACTTATGGCCCCAGTGCTAATGAACTAATTTGGGTTATGGGCCCGGTTAGTTATTCTGAGCTGGACGCACGACCCGATAATAAAAAGCATGATGACGATTGGGCTGATAATATCAATCCCTATATTACTTCTTATAATCAAAGTGAAATTTGGCGTAACATGGAAGGACTAGTGATTAATAATCTGAATGAAAAGTCTAGTGATCCTGAAAGGTATAGCGCTAGATATCTAACCGTTAATGCGGACCAAGATCCAGAAGTAGTCAAATATCTGCTAACACAAGTAAAAGAGACTCTCGTAAAAATTGGAAAGGTAAAATATTGGGCCGTGATGGAAAACCAGTTTATTCAAGGAAACGTCAATGGTCGTCACTTGATAGGCCTTTCATCTATGCAGTCTTGGGCTGAATTAGATGATGACTGGGAGTTTGGTAAGCATTTTGAAGAATTATACGGAAAAGGTAGTTTTAAAGCTTTTCGTGTTAACTACGCTCGAGTTATTAAAAATCAGTGGCACGAAATTATCTCTGTTAACAAAGAAATGAGTGGTTTATAGATAAGTTAATAAACAACGCAATGCCTACCTTTTTATTATGGGCTACTAAACTTTTGGTAGCCTTAATATTGCCGATGATTATAAAGTTATTACGAGTCTTTATGCTTCTATTGCTAAGCTGAAGTTCCCCTCTGCAGCAACCTGATACGCTTGAGCCTTGAGCCAGCAAATATTGCAGAAAAAACACCTACCGACTCTACATTATTTTGAGATATCTAAGGATAATGTTATTCAAACAATCTAGCGATATCATCAAAGAGCGTCCTTATTGATACTGTAGCCAAAATAATGATTTTTGCTGAGCAATATAAATAATACGGGTCTTATTTTCATAGTTATGCTCCTTTAATTTAAGGATAGCCTTGTATTACATTAAACTTAAACTATGAAAAATCATTAACCACATTGGAGTTCAAGACCCCCTTGTCTTGGAAGAAAGGCTATAGGCCAGTATAAATAGCGTTAACGTTAAGATATGATTAACTCCATAAATACAGCCTTTGGATGTGGATTAAAACGATATGCTTCAATCGATTTAAATCCATATTTTTTGTATAAAGAAAGTGCGCTGTCGAGTTCAGGAATAGTATCTAGTCTTACTCTCTTATATCCCAGTTTTTTAGCCTGCACTAAAAATTCAACAATTAGCAAATGACCTAAACCATTGCCTTGAAACTTAGGTAGTACAAACAAACGTTTCATTTCCGCTACGCCATCGCATAAATGTCTTAAACCAACAGCACCAACTATTTCACCTGAAGCTTCAGCAAGAATCATACTTCCTGTGGGGCGGCTGTACATTACATTAAGCTTTTCAAGTTCTCTTGAAAAATCTTGAAATGAAAGGTCTATTCCTAAAAACTCTGAATAAGCGGTAATTATTTGTTTTGTATCTTCAAAATGCTCATCAGACTCTGCAATAAAGATTCGACAATTCATAGTTCTTCCTCTGTTTAACAGCCTAAATGACTAACTACTTTGCTCCATACTTTGTATTGGCCTTATATGCCTCAACTTCAAGAGGAGCATTAGCATATCCGTATGTAGCTACCTCAGTGAAATATTGACGAACAAGGCTACCAAAAGAACCTTCACGCTCAACCTGCATTACATGCACCAATTCGTGTGCGAGCATACTAAACGTAAAATTTAAACCTTTTCTTACATACACTGAATAGCCAAATACTTGCGCTTGATTGTCGATACCTTCACCGATAAGCCCTAATGATAAGCCCATTTGTTTTAACTGCTCGTTTTCAGAGGGAAAAGGCACTTCATCTACATAGATAATTCTCACTTTTTCAGGAAATTCTATGCCAATTTCTTTTGCTAACAGTATTTCTTTTTCATTTAAAGCAATACCTATCTTTAAGCCTTTATTATCAGTTGCCATTGCCCAAGAAACATATTGAGGTAACAGTTTTTCTAAAGGTAAGCTATTGTCTGTATTGGCTTGAACTTGGCTAGACATCATGCCTGCTAACAATAAAATATTTACTATGCTTTTCATATATTCTCCGTTTTATTTTTATTACTACCTCTTCATGAGGTGCTTATGGTTGTAAATTATGTTTACGAGTAGCTGTTATTCTTCTATTTCGTCATAATACTTTGGAAAATCTTCACAAAGGCGGTATGTCAACGCCTTGCGAGCTAGTGCTTTCTCCATTAATTTTATTGAATTCTCTAGCTCAACCCCTATCTCTTCCCATAAGGTTGAATAAACTTGCTCAAAATCTTTCATAATTGACACAATGCGGTCTGCTTCAGATCGCGAATCATCAGAAATATTATAGATTCGTTTACGGGAGTCTTTGGGATCAGGTAATGATATGAAGAAACCATCACTGACACTTGCTTTTAAACGATTTTCAATTAATTGACGAGATATGCCTATGTGTTGAGATAGCTCAGTTGAAGAAAGTGCCCCTTTAGTATGCAAGGCGAGAACAATTGAAATTTTATTGGCATGAAGGCTAATTCCTAAGCGATCAAAGACTTCAGCTCCTTGAATACTAATAAGTTCACTTGCGCGAAATAAAATGGCTCCAAATTGTGGACTCCGTAATTTAGTCATATTCTTCTTTTCCCCCTTTTTAAGTTACGAAATATTTTGCGCAAATATTTTCATATTGTCAAGAGGATTATTTATATCTATTAATTGGTAAAGGTCAGCAGTTATGCTCTGGGCCGTCATAACCTGTGGGTGTTAATGTTCACTTTACATATAAACTATTTATTTTTCATGTTGTTACACCTACAACACTCAGAGTATCACTTTTATTTAGGGAAATAGTTATGGATTAAAATATCGATTAAAAAGCTCACTAATACTGTTAGACTGACTAAATTCTAAGGCCTAATTAATCTGAATGTATTAATCTTAATGTATTAATCTTAATGTAGGTGTTTGCTATTTTGTCTTGTATTACTCATGAAAAGTTTCAATATACTGAAACTTTTCACTAAACAAGGTCATGTCAATAACGTCTTTGTTTGAATTAGTGCACCTTCTTTAACACATACACTATGTTTAGTGACTGATGGCTCAGACTTTGGGTCTTAGATCTTCAATAACTTTGGTAGTTACCCAATAAAAATTTGATAAACCACCTTCTTCATTATATCGGCTAAAAAATAAATATTTACCATCTGGAGTAATACTCGGTACGGTTTCATCAAAAGTAGAGTTTACTGTATCTCCAAGGTTAATCGGATTTGTCCATGCTCCGTCTTTCTCCTTGAAATAGACATAAATATCGTTATCTTTTCTTCCTTCATCTTCATTGTTTCGAGCATTTACCAATAAATAATCTTGAGATGGTGAAATAAAACCATGAATTCCAATTCCAATTTCAACCTTCTCAGCCTTAGGAAACTTACCATTTGTAATGGGGGAATAGTACATTTTAAATTTAGACACATTGGTATAAAAAAGGTCGCCGTTTTTCGATTGATTTGAATAAAACACCTGGTCATCATTAATAGGTGAATCAAGTTTTATTGCATTGCTCCAAGCATTATCCAAACGGTTTACATACCAAATTTTGGTATCCGTAAGGTCTGAACTTAAGCCGGTAAAATATATTTTTTTTCCACTAAAACTGACAAATGGATGCATCTCTTCATCCTTTAACCCTTTAGTAAAATTTGCTTTTTGAATCTGCTGCCATTTTTTATCTTCGAGTTTTGAAAAATATATATCAGTAACTCCATCTTTTTTATTGGCTGAAAAATATATTTCATCGAGTTTAGGAGAAAAGGAAATACCATGTTCATACCTGCCATTAATTGAAACAATACCTGGAGCAAAAACCTCAGGAATTGCGCCTGGTGTTTTTTGCCCAAAATATGGACCTTCTAAGACTGGAAATTCATTGTGACTATAACTTTTGCTGCTAAAAGCTAACATAGAAAATAGCAGAATAATTGAAATACAAACATGCTTCATAATTTTTCCTTATTTTTAAATAAACGAATTGTTTAACTTCACAAAATGTGGTTAAACAGCCATCAGTTTAAGTAAAACACCACTAAAACACTTGACGTCCTGATGATTTTTAAATGAATTTTTTCTGACGGCTACAATCAATCTACTAGATGTATTCAGCGCTTATTATAGGAGCTACAGATCGTATGATTAAAATGTTCGATTAAGAGATAAACGGTAAAATTTTGTAATTGATGTTCATAAGATGATGAGTGTGCTCTTCATTCATTAATGCTTAAACGGCTGTTTTTTGCTTTAAAAAGCCAATGTTTTTTTAAAGTAGCAACATCAACTTAACGCTCGGGAAGATTGAAAATGACACAAATTTAGCTGGTTATTTATGGCAGTTCCTCATGTTAACTTTCACTAGATGTCAGACCGTTTAAAATATCAAAACTTACCTTAAAAATCGTATTAAGCCATTCACTTTTCAATCTATGCCTTTGTAACTCTATAATAAATAGTAATATTTAAATCAAACTGCTAAAATTACTGATAGTAAAAATTTGAGTTAGGTCCATGTCTATTATTTCTCCAAATATAAAAATGCTTATAAAAAGTATTATGGTTTCAGAAAACGCCATTGTTGGCAGTGTAAAAGGGGCGGAGTCTACGATACAAAGACTCTTATTAGAAACGTTCAAAGACGATATGGCCGCAGAACCAGCAGATAAAAAATCAATGTTTCCCGCGGCACTAATAAGCCTAGCCAAAGAAGAGTTGGAAATTAATATTCCTGGTGAGTCACAGATAAAAGACTGGTTCTTATATGATGAGGATTTTTCAGGTATCACCTTTTATAAAACCAACAACGGTGAACTAACCTTTGCAAGCATAGCTCGTGGTGTTGATTTATCTTCTGGTTATCAATATGCCGATAATCGATATGAAGCGAAGTCATATAGCGATGCTCATTGTTCTGATGATCCAGTAAAAATTCAAATTGCAGAATCAGCATTAAAGGGAAATTTGCCAAAAAAGAAAATAAAATATTGTCATTGGGTTAGTAATAAGCCGAGTAAACAAGAGGTTGAAGAGTTTCAAAAACAAAATCCACAATATTTTCCCTCTACTTAACGTTTTAACATAGTGAGGTGTTCACTTTTTGAAAACCTCATTATGCTAAAAAACTAAGTATGCTAGTTATTGAAGTCGCAACTCCATATTTATAACTTTCTTCAACTATCAATTACAGCAATGTAATGCACGATAACTAGCAACAAATATTTTATCAGATAAGTAAAATCAATCATCGTTACTCTTTATTGAAAAAACAACAGGTCGACACTTAGCAATATAATCACCATAGCCATTAACATAAGGATCAGCGGCATGATAAATTTCAACCACGTACCATAGGGCACTCTTCCTAATGCTAAACCTCCCATAACAATTGCTGATGTTGGCGTCACTAAATTAGGTAACCCTGATGCGGCTTGATATGCGGTTACGACTAATTCTCTAGGCACTCCTGAAAAATCGGCCAATGGCGCTAAAATAGGCATGGTTAAAACAGCGAGTGCACTGGAAGAAGGAATAAGAAAAGATAATAAAGCTTCAACGATATACATTGCATTTATAAGTAGTACGGAAGGTAAGTCCGATAACATGACTTCAAAAAAATGAAGCAAAGTGTGGGTAATATTTCCATCATCCATTATCACTACAAGGCCACGAGCAAGTGCAATAATAAAGGCTACACCTAATAATTCTCTTGCTCCCTCAATAAATGATTCGGCGATCAAACGCTCACCCATCTTAGAAATAGCGCCAACAAATAAACTAGCTCCGAGAAACAAAGCTGACATTTCGGCCATCCACCATCCCAAAACGGAAACACCAACAACCATAATCACAAAAGTAGATAACACGACGGTTAAAATTAACTTTTGATGTAAGGATAATTGCTGTTTGGCTTGCTCTTGATTTTGGCTTAGGAAATGCTCTCTATTTGATTCTTGCTGCAGGGCGACCAATGAGGACTCAGGATGATTTTTTACTGTTTTTGCATAACGCATTACATAAAAAACAGATAATAACCAACCTAAGATTAACAAAATAACTCTTAATTCTAGGCCATCTGAAAAGCTAATTTGTGCGGCATTTGAGGCAATAATCGTAGCAAAAGGATTTAATGTCGAGGCTAAGGCGCCAATACCAGCGCCAACCATGACAACAGCAACACCAGTAAGGCTGTCATACCCTGCTGCAATCATAATAGGAATAACAATGGCATAAAACGGTAGAGTTTCTTCCGCCATGCCATATAACGTACCACCCATAGCAAAAAGTGCCATCAAGATAGGAATAAGCCAGACTTCTCTACCTTTTAACTTGTAGGTTATCTGTAAAATTCCGCACTCTATCGACTTAGATTGATTAACGACACCAAAAAAGCCGCCAATTATTAATACAAATAGCGCAACATCGATTGCCCTTGCTTGATTGGTTTTAGCATCATAAAACCCGTTAATTGGCGAAGTTAAAATATCAATTACACCTTGAGGCGTTTTTTCGACTTCTTGGTAAGTTCCGGCTATTGGTACTTCTTTATTAATTGCCTCGCTAAACTGAACCTCATACTGTCCTGCAGGAATGACCCAAGTCAGCCCCGCGATAATGACAGTCAATATAAATAAAATACTATAAACAGATGGCAACTTAAGCTTATTCATATTAACTCACAAAATCGATTATATTTTTAATGTTCATGTTGTTAAGTCCCATGTCATCGAGTGTTCTACCACTAACAAAGTAGTTATCGTTATTCATTGCGCCAGTAATATGAATGACTGAATTCACTATTGGGATTTCAACATTTACCAATTGTGCTAATTCAGCACAAGGTACTAATAAATATGGTGTATCTTCGGTAATATATCTACTTGAAGAGGAAGAAGGTGCTGATTTAACACTACCGTGAGTTTTGGAAGACTTATTAAGCTCATAAACACTTTGCGCCTGCATATTGTAAAGTTCGTTCATCGCCTCAAGTTCAGTTTTTAAAGTCAGTCCTATTGCGGCTCCCACATCCAGCCTTTCTTTGTCTAAGATGTCACAGGCGTTTGCAGTAGCTGTTGAACAACAATCAGTATAGTAATTAAATTTATCAGGGAAGTTTTCCAATAAACCAATATTCAACATAGTCATCAACGGATGACCACCAAAATTTATATTCTCAAAACCTACCGCAATGACATTTTCCAATGCTGCTAATGGAATGGGAAATATAGGCTGAAGTTGTTCAATAAGTTCAACCGTTTTTGAACTAGGAAATGCAGCAACCGGCAAATGTGTTTTCATGCCTAATATCGCAATTTCGGCGTCGCCTGTAATTCGAGTCGCCCAAGGAATAGAAATAGCATCAATGAAGTTAAGCACTAACGTAGAGTAGCCTTGATCATCTTTCAGTTTATTTAATACTAATGAGCCATAGTTACCTGGCATTAATATCAATGTTTGCCCATTCCGTAAAAAAGGTAACATTTCCAGAAACAACGCTTCCTGAGCAAATGAGGGCACGGGGAGCACAAGAACGTCAGAAAAATCAACGGCTTTTTGCATATCCGTTGTCACCGTATGGATAGGTTCAAACCCCGAATAATCTAATTCTGTTTCGTGAAAGGATGCCAGTGAATGAATTCCACCTTCCTTTTCGATAGCCTGAATTTGTTGGTCAAATCCTGGGGCTCCATATAATGCTACGTCACAGCCATTTTTTGTAAAATGATAAGCTGCTGTTAACCCTGCATTACCAGCCCCAAAAACGGAAACTTTTACTTCCTCGTCATTATTAACTTTTTTATTAGCCACAATATACCTACAACCGATACTAAGTAAGGACCAATTTACGTAGACGTTTGTATTCTGTCTAATGCTAGTTCACACACAACCTATGTTTAAGTGTTATGCTTATTTTAAAAGAAAACAAATACCATTGTAATTTTTTATTTAAATTCAAAGAAATACACATAACAAAAACAAAAGCTATATCAAATAATCATACTCCTTACTCTTCAGTTTTATTCCTTGTTTACGTGCATAAGAAAAAAATAATAAAATAAAATCATCAATAGTTTCTGAACGTATCTTCAGTGAGGGATAAAGAATAAAGAACTTAAATAACACTTTAGGCTGGAAAGCTTTGTATTGTACAGTGGCTTCAAGCTGCTGAGCATAATGCGCCGTAAAGGGATCAACAATCGCAACACCAACTCCTTGTGCAACAAAAGACGCAATAGAGCTTGCCAAAGAAACTTCTATCACTTCGTTTACCTGCACTTTAGCTCTTTTAAATGCGCTATCAATTAATCGTTGCAAATCATCTTTTTCACCACTAATGAGTTGTGAGTTAATTAAATCAATAGGCTCAATAACAGTTTTCTGTTGCAATGGACTATTTGGCGGTAATAAACAAACACATTCACAACTGACTTCAACACTCGCCACGCCTTTGGTGATAGGAGGTAATACAGAAAAACCTATATCACAGGCCTGCAACGCTGTTCGCCTTTGAACTTCCTCTGAGCGGTAAGTTTTTAATGATAGATTGATTTTATTTTTTGACTTTAGATAATGTGCAAGTAACTGTGGTAAGTAGCAGACTGATAACAATGGAAATGCACTAATATGTAAACTTCCTATATTGCTTTGTTTAATATCGGCCGCGCTTTCAGATAATGACTCTAAAGCAGAATACGCTTTTGATACCTCTAAATAAAAGGCTTTTCCCTTTGCTGTTGGTAGTAAGCGCCCTTTCACGCGTTGAAACAATTTAAAGCCTACATTCAACTCTAGACTACTAATCAACCTACTCGCTGCTGGTTGAGTAATATGAATAAAATCCGCTGCTGCTGTTACCGTGCCTAACTCATACACGGCTTTAAAAGCATTTAATTGTTGAAATTGCATTTATAGTAGAAACCTTAAATTGATTTAAATAGATCATGAATAAAGAGCACGTTAATTACATTCCCTTTCTTATTCTAACGTCAACATTGAAAAACTATAATTCCCTAAAGGCAGTCAATAAACTCTATTTTTTCTAAGTATAAAGTGAAGTGTTTACAAAACACTAAAT
>Ga0105359_10004564_pt1 | contig 11041 bp, 11 predicted proteins | sample GOMGulsemesocosm_6_FD_83659 | JGI IMG/M metagenome (GOLD analysis project Ga0105359, IMG submission 83659) | Methane-oxidizing microbial communities from mesocosms in the Gulf of Mexico - GOM8C Gulf of Mexico | ecosystem: Environmental > Aquatic > Marine > Cold seeps | place: Gulf of Mexico... | reverse complement strand
TTTATTATCCTGAGTAATAATTTTTTCAAGCATTCGGGTTATTTCCAAAATTAAAAGGTGTTGACATTTCGACTATACTAGAAATATAATGATTCGACAAATCTAGAATTATAGAATTAATAGAAAAGAGAAACATTATGTCGAATAATCTATCAAATGCACTCGAATTTTTTATCGTGGTTTTCAGCGAATTAGCCATTCTTTTTATCGCCATTAGTTTTGTGGTGAGCCTCATTAATCAAAAACTACCGCCTGAAAAGATTAAGCGCTTGTTAAGTGGTAATCGAGGTTACGGTATCGCCGTAGGTTTAGGTGCCGTTACGCCATTTTGCAGCTGTTCAACTTTACCTATGACAATAGGCTTGATTCAAGCGCGTGCCGCCTTTGGTCCTGTTATGGCGTTTTTGTTTACTTCACCCTTACTAAACCCGTTTATTGTTGGTTTATTTTGGCTGAGTTTTGGCGCGAAGATCACCATAATATACGGTATTTTTGTCGTACTACTAGCAATGCTCAGCGGCGTTATATTAGAAAAGCTCAAATTTGACCGCTTTATTCGTGAAGATATCTTGAACAAACCCGGCAAAGGCACATGTAATGAGGGGTCATGCAATCCAAAGGGATGTGATGGTCAAACAATAAAAAATAACACTTTGAATTGGAAGAGCCTGTTTATAGAAACGATAAAACAATTTATCTCCTTTGCCCCTTATATGGTTTTAGGTGTTGCAGTAGGAGCGGCTTTACATGGTTATGTTCCTGAAAATGCTTTTTCCAGTTTAGCTGGGCAAAACGTGCTTTTATTAATCCCACTCTCAGCAATTATTGGCGTATTTCTATATGTTAGAGCGTCCACTATGGTGCCCATTGCAACCTCGCTTGTTGCTAAAGGGATGGCTATGGGGGCGGTTATGTCATTGACCATAGCAGGAGCGGGGGCAAGTTTACCTGAAATGATCATGATGAAGAAAATGTTTCATTGGCCTTTGTTGATTGCTTTTATTTTCGTTGTTTTTGCAACCGCGTGTATTACAGGTTTTGCAATCGAATTGCTTTAAAAATAGAAACAAAAAACTAAGGAAATAATCCCATGAAAATAAGTCAAAATTTTGATAGTGGCAGTATAGAAATTGTAGATGTTAACAACCCTGAACATATACAACTAAAATTAAAAGCTGATAACAGTGCAGAGATTAGGCAGTGGTTTCATTTCAAACTTGAAACGGATATTGGTCAGTTTCATAAAGTGAGCATTTTAAATGCATCAAAAAGCAGTTTTTCTTCAGCCTGGCACGGCTATCACGTTATGGCTTCTTATGATGATAATCATTGGTTTCGCGTAAATACACGCTATGAAGGAGGCATATTAATATTTGAACATACACCTGAACAATCAAGCATCAGCTATGCTTATTTCGCATCATATAGTTATCAGCGTCATAAGGAGCTAATAAAGCGCAGTATAAATCATAGTAAATGTCATCACAGTGTTCTTGGCTTAACTAATGATCAAAATCCCATTGATTTATTAACCATTGGCGATGAAAGTTCGCATAAAAATAAGGTTTGGTTGATTGCACGTCAACATCCGGGTGAAACAATGGCACAGTGGTTTATCGACGGCTTACTGCAGCGTTTAACTGAAAGTTCTAGCGAACTCTCAATAGCTCACGTCAAGGATATTGAAACACTACTTGCAGAAAACGTTTTTTATATCGTGCCTAATATGAATCTGGACGGAAGTATACGGGGTAACCATAGAACGAATGCCAAAGGGTTAAATTTAAATCGCCAATGGCAAAATACGAGCAAACTTGATTGTCCCGAAGTTTATTATGTAAAACGCATGATGAAAGAAAAAGGCGTAGACCTTTTTATTGATATACATGGCGATGAAGAGATCCCCCACAACTTTATTATGCAAGGGGGGACGAGTTGTAAGTTGGCTAAGCAAGTTAATAAATTTAAAGAGAATTTTATTTCCGCAAATGAAAATTTTCAAACAGATGTTGACTACAATAGCTATCATAAACAGGGAACTAGTTGTTGTGGTAAATCAGCTTGTGGAGGTAAAAGCTTAAGCAAAGCGAGTGACTATGTCGCGGATAGCTTTGATTGTTTATCTATGGTGTTAGAAATGCCGTTCATTGATAATGTAAAACTGCCTAACAAAGAATTCGGCGGATCAGTAAAGGCAAGCATGGATTTAGGCTATTCTATTATTGATCCTATCTTTGAGCACTTAACCTCTATCGCTAACTCGAGTGTAAAATCATAAAAGGTAGAATGAATGGAGTAGTGAATTGTTCAATAGCCAACCGAAATCAATTCATATTTCATAGCCAATGGAATTAGAGAGTAGTTAAGGTAGAATAGCCTATAGGATGAAAATAGGGTGTAAAATGACTTTAAGCGCAGAAACAATCAATAACATTGAAAAGTACGACGACCAAAAAAGGTTAACGTATTTTTTGAAAGAGGTCGTTGTTAATAACGAAATTTGGATTTTAACCGATAAGCATGGCTGTGTAATGCTTAATAATGAAGATGAAGACTGCGTGCCTGTTTGGCCGAACGAAGAATTTGCACAGAGTTGGGCAACAGGAGAATGGCAAGGTTTTAATCCAACGGCTATTTCTTTAGCAAAATGGCATAGTCGTTGGAGTCATGGTTTAGCTGATGATGAAATTTCAGTGGTGGTTTTCCCCAATCAAAATCAAGAAGGGCTTATTTTATACCCTGAAGAGTTTGATATTGAATTGACTAAAAGTAAGAAAAAAGCGCTGAGAAATAAATAAATCTAAACTTAGGTTTGAAGCTAAAGCTAAACGTCAACAAATAAACAAAAATACTGTTGACCTGTCTATAACTGTAGGCTTTAGCATCTAGGCTTAATTAACTTAACGTTAGCGAGCACAGGTGCAACTTCTTACCGATAAAACCTTTATTACTCAAATTGAGAACTTAACGCTAGACCCTGAATATTTTAATCACTATGGGCATATTCGTCTTGCCTATTTATATCTTAAACAAAACGCCTTAGAGCAAAGCATTAATAAGACCTGCCAGGGAATTAAGTCTTATGCCAATTCGCTCGGTGCTGAAGATAAATTCCATCACACTATCACAGAGATTTTAGTGAGAATTATTAGTCTAAGAATGTTGCAAACGGGTGGCCAAACTTGGCAAAATTTCCGTGAAAATAATCATGACCTATTCGATAATTCACTGAAAGTGCTGAAATGTTATTATAGTGAGCAGGTCTTATTTTCGGACAAAGCTAAGCGCACGTTTGTATTGCCTCTTGGTATTTTGTCGTAGATATTTGAAGGAGTTTGTTGATGAGTGCACAAGAATGGTTAACGGTAGGAGAAATGGTCAAACAGTTTGGTATTTCTCGAACCAGCTTACTTTATTACGATGAAATCAATCTACTTAAGCCAAGTAAAAGAAGCGCCGCTAATTATCGCTTGTACACTAATGTAGATGTCAAAAAGATGGAGCGAATTATGCTCTTTCGTTCTGCGGGATTGGCTTTGGAAGAAATAAAAAATCTCACTGAAATAAAGAGTGTTGGTCAACAAACTAAAGACATAGTTTCGAGTTTTGAACAGAGATTACTAACAATAAATGAGGAAATTTCGACTTTAGATCAGCAAAGAGAAATCATGATCAGGCTTTTAAAAGATAAAATGATTTATCAAACAGCAACGGAAATGACAAAAGAGCGGTGGAGCCAAATATTATCCAACGCGGGTCTAGATGAAAAAGATATGCAGAACTGGCATCAGCAATATGAAAAACAAAGTCCGAAAGAACATCAAACCTTTCTAGAATCATTAAATTTAGCAGAAGATGAAATAAAACGAATACGTTTATGGTCTATGTGTGGGTAATAGCAATTTGACAATTAAAATTGTTAGCAGGATAAAGTATAATTATTTATAAGTTATTTGTAATTTTTTGATAAGAAATCAAAAGGACCGTAATGCCAATTAAGTTATTGAAGTTAATAGCAATTATGCATGTAGGTGCTGGTTTGTTATTGTCAGCTTTTATTTTTATTACACCCATTCATAGTTTTTTATTAAATTTGCTCTATCCAAATGGCAGCACAAATACAGAACAGATTGTATTTTGGATCAGCATATTAGGTCCAACAATAGCAAGTTGGGGAGTATTGTTTTATTCCGCAATAGCAAGTTATGAAGTCCATCCAAGCAAGCAATCTTTTAATTTCTTAGTCGCATCAGTTTTAATATGGGCACCAATAGATTCTGCTTTATGCCTTTATAACGGCATTTATCTTGGCGTTATTGGAAATAGTTTCATATTAGTCTTGTTGCTTGTACTGCTTTACCGGCTTAAAGCTGAAAGCAACCCCAACTAACTTTTAAGTCAAAGAGAAAATAATAATGTCTAAAAAGATATGTAGTACCGTCTTTTGAAACTTTTGATGAAACAGATGCCATAACTTTAGGTTTTAAGTATTCATTCCAAATAATACAGTAGAGCGCTGATTCACTAGAATGAATTAACATTTAATCATGACTAGATTATTGGATGAGTGTTACCTTTGAACCTTTCTGTTGAACACGCCATTTTTTAAGATAACGATCAATCAAATTATCCATATAACCTGTCTGTACTAAGTGCTCTAATTCCCTTGATATTCTGTCGAAATACCTATTGCAACCAGAAGATCTTGCCATGCTAAAATATAGGTTTTTGGCGCTGATAGCTTTTTTTGAAAATACTATTTGTTGGTTAATTTCCATTAAGTGACTAGTCGACATCATGGGGTAAAGGCCATAAATAACGTAATCCGCACGTCCCTTGAGTAACATATTAAAAGACTCTTCTAAAGTATTTGTTTCAAAAATACTTAAATGCTGTCTGGCATACAGATCAAATTTCTCACCGTAACTATTACCTCTTGGACTTGCACCAACCAGGTTAGTAAGTGCCTGCCAACTTTGAATTTCTTTGTAATTATCTGACTTAAAGGCCAAATGAACAGGATCACTCATGATTGGTGTAGGAAAGTAATTTAACCAACTTTGTCGTTCTTTTGTTAAATAGGGTGCCAATAATATATCTGCGTTGCCATTTTTAGTTTCCAATTGTGCTCTTGCCCAATTACCCATATAGCGAGTCGAAACTTGCAAATTGATGTTGCTCAGCACTTTTTTCTGTAAATCTATTAAGACACCAGTCAAAGATTCAGGCAGTGAAGCGTCTTGCCAAATTAAAGGCGGATAATCATTATTTCCTGTTACTCGGATAAAGTCACAAGAGGTTTTAGGTTTTTCCATTGCATAACACAATGGGACAAAGCTCAGGGAGATAAAAAATAAAAAATAGCGGAAAAAATTCCTAACAAACAGGGTAAACATAGGTACTTCCAACAAATATTTAATGACCTTTATTCTATTCGCATTCATCTTCCTTGAATTTCAAACACTGCATAAATCTAACCAAAAATAAAAGTTATATATCTTTGTATAACTATAGATTTTAGGATCTCAGAATTTATTCGCCAACATATTACACTAATGAAAGCGCTATAGAAAGCACTGGTAAATCACAAGGAGTTAAAAGAGTTCGTCGCTATCTTCTGGTGTATTTTCAGAAAGTCCTACTGATAAAATTTGCAGTTCTTCAGAAGCGGAGCTCAAAGCGTCACTTAGCGTTTTATCTTCAGCTAGCTTTAAGTAATCATCACTGTACTTTGAGATTGTTTCAACTTTGATATGCAACTGAGCCGATATGTCTTGCTGTTGTGTAGCTGAATTTTCAACTTCATTGGTCGCCTTTTGCATTTGGTCCAATTGATCAAATATTTGGTGTAGGTCTGCCATTAACGAAGCCGATTTTTCTGCGTTTTCGGCAGTTAATTTTTGCCCTGACTTCATCGAATTTACTGCATTGTCAGAAGCGTGTTGCAGAGAAGTTATAACATTACTTATCATAGTAGTAGATTCGCGTGTTTTCCCTGCTAACGCTCTAACTTCATCCGCGACAACTGCAAAACCACGACCTGCATCTCCAGCCCTAGCTGCTTCTATAGCGGCATTTAATGCTAACAGGTTCGTTTGTTCGGCAACTGAATTTATTACCTCTAAAATATCACTAATATTCGCGGTTTCTTTTTGTAAGTCAATGGTTCTACTTGTTGCAACATTCACTTCCGTAACCAAGGATTCCATCCCATTTTCATTCTCTTCAAAAGCAGATATACATGTTTGGGTTAAATTCTTGACTTGCTCATTTGCCGCGATAGATTGAGCAACACTTTGCGTTAATGACGTTGATATATGATCTAAGTTTTCCATCGATTCTTTGATATCAGCTACACACTCAAATTGAGAATTAGCGCCATGAGAAATATTATCACTAACGTGCTTAAGTTGATTAAATGAGTTGCTCACTTGATAGCCTACCATAGTTACTTGTGATACGGACTCCGACATTTTCTCTTTTAATTTTTTAATATGACAGGCCAAATCTCCAAGTTCATCCAAACTACAGCAATGTACGTTAAAGTGAAAGTTAGATTCAGCCAAAGATTTAACATTATCAATAAGTTGATTGGTGGGTTTTATGATCCTTTTGTTTAACAAATAATATAGAGAAACAAGCATTGTTGTACAAATAATAAACAGTAATAGTGGGATTTGCCAAATGAACTCATCAGCACGACGGTGCAGAATTTTTGCATCCACTAAAATATCGTTTGTTAATTGTTTTCGTAATTGTTTGAGTAAAATAGCGACTGGAATATCTATCTCTTTTACACTTTCATCGGTAGCAATAATATTGAAATCATTCGTTGTATATAATTGAAAAGCACTGTCGTATTTTCGTAACATATCATCAAAAAGCATTGAAAATTTGGCCAAGTTTGATCTCATACTTGCTGTCAGTGCTTTATTTGCAATCAAGCTTTTAGTGGTTGTTACCACGTTATTTGATGAAGCTTTAAAACCTTGCCAATGAAGGTCGAGCTCCCTTCTGTCTCTTCCTCGAATCAGTAACTTTTCCCATTCATGAATACATGACTCAAATTCAAGGTGAATTAGATTAATAGCCTTTTGCGTTTCAACATGCCTTTTGTCATAAATAATATACTCGTTGATAAGGTTATGAATAAAATAAAAGCTTATAGAGGTTGCCGTAAGTAAAACAAAGACACTAACAAATATCGAGGTGAATATTTTAGTTTTTATAGATACAAACATAAATCTCTCCCACCAACTAAGTAAAATCAAGCATAGTAATCAGCCTGAATAAAATCAATTATCATTCGCTTTTTATATAAACTTAAAGGTAGGTTTAAAAATTTTTTGTTGAATTATTTACATTATTTTAATAGCGGACGGCCACTAGAGCTTATTGATGAATTTAATATAATTAACAACATTAGTGGTTAATAAAATACCATTGTTGTCTGTAACATCGCCAAAAGTTGCTTGATAGAATGCGGCTTGATTGACCACTATTTTCGCGTTGCTTCTCGGGTCAGTATATTCGGCAATAATAACATCATCCTCGGCGTTCACCATGCCACCACCTGAAGAGAAATCTTGCGCAGGTGTTGTGACTATAATTTGCCAGTTTGTTTGGTCAAAGCTATTTTTGATTGCAGCATCAAAGGTGACATTATTTTTAACAGTTTGTTGACCTGCTTCGACGAAACTCCAATCTATAAACTCGACACCTGCAACTAATGGGTGATTTTCAACTTTTACTCGCCCTGAGGTGAAGTCATTAAATGGGGCATTTTCGGTGTGTAAAGCGTATTGTTGATCCCCTGTTAAAAAAGGCATAGGAATAGCTTCGACACTAAAATCATTTAGCTGACCAATATAGATAGAGCCGCCATCTGCGAGAAAGGTATCAATGAGTGATTTGTTGTCTATCAGTATATTAATATCACTAAATACAGTGGCGTCTAAACCTATAACCAAAACATTGTAACTTTCTTTCTCTAGTGTGTTAATACTGTTCAAAATATGATCGAAAGCAATGCCGTTTGACGTTAGTATCTCAGTCATACGTTTTTTATCTTCAGGGTCAAAAAGAGCGACAGGTTTCGTCATTAAGTCATCTACTCGGGGATAGCCCTGTAAAACTATTCCTTTTTTAATATGCCCCTCAACTAAGTTAGTGGGGACAAAATCCACAGGCCCAATAGTCAAGCTTCCTTTGATAAAGTTACTGGCAAGAAAAAGCAATTTGAATGTTCCTTGAGGTAAGTTATCTATTTGATAATTGCCATTTTCATCAGTAAATATATTTTCAATAGATTTTCGGCCAATATCATCTTTAACTACTTGGCGAGCGAACGGTAAAGTGACGACAGTAACGCCCGCTATAGGAGAGCCAAAAATATCAGTTACTTTTCCAGAAACACTCGCTTCTTGAGTCGAGCCACCGTCTGTTGAGCCTTCATTTATTATGTTAAATTCAGTGTCTTTACAGCTGACCATAGAAAAAATGATGATAAATATTGATGAATAGAGGTAAAAGACTTGTTTCATTTTTATTTTCCTCATTAAAATTGATACGACAAGGTGAGTTGTACGGTACGCTTTTCTAAAGGAATATCGTCTAAAATTTTTGCTGACTGCCTTATTTCGTCCCTATAATCGCTATTGAATACGTTGTTAATTGCCAGCTCTGCATCTAATTTAGATTGAAAAACATTCCTCGCCTGAAGGGTTAATCTTGTTAAAAATTTAGCGCTAATTCTTGTTCTTTTATCATCAGCTTCTCTTTTGGGTGATGAAAAGTAGGATAAGTTAACGTTAAGTTGAAAGTTATCTGTTATCTGATAAATCCCGCCGGAATTTATCCTGTGATTAGGATGAATGTTTTCACCCAAACCGAATATGTCTTCGGTTGTTTTTTGATATGAATAATTGAAAAATGAAAAATCAAAGCCTAACCAAGCTCCTTTTAATTCTATTTCAACGCCTTTTGTTTTCCTTGCTCCTAAATTACGCCAGCGTTCAGTATCGCTTTGTGAATCAAAAAATATTTCATTGCTGGTGTCGTTTTGAAAAACAGTAATATTGGATTTCAATCGGGGAGAAAAATCGTAGCCTAATTGCCATTCGATTGTCGAAATCTCAGTTGGCTTTAACGTCGAATTTCCTCTCTTTCGAAATTGGTTTAAGGTTGGCGTTAAGTCAAATAATTGTGAAAATGTCGGCGGTTTAAAGGCTTCGCCGTAAAGCAATTTCATATAGAATTGTTCGTTAAATTTATGTACTACGCCAATGCGAGGGTTCGTTGTTTTGCCAAAATCACTGTATTCCCCAACACGTATACCTGCCGTTATATTTAGTTTTTCGTTGAAACTCCAATGCTCTTGAACATATACCGCTTTCATGACTCTATTAACATTCTCTGGCATAAATTCATGGGTCACATTTTGAGCAGGGAATATGGCTGCCTCGCCACGAGAAAAAAGCGTGACATTAGCAATCTTCTCTACTTTTACTAAGTCTGTTTTGTCATAAATAAGGCCAATTAATAATTCATGCTCTGCATTTAATGTATAGTTTGATTCTATTTCTGTGCCTAAACTCTTCGTTCGATGGTGGAAGTTTTCAATGATGCCAGAGAAAAAGTTTTCGTTTAAGCCGTCTTGATCTTCATCACCTCGAATATGGGGTGGCATGCTTTGACCGAAAAGTTTGGCTTCATTTAATACACCGTAAACTTTCGCTGCTACCGAGACCTTGTCAAATAAGGTGAAACGATAAGCAGCTGACAACACATCCAATGTTGTTTCTTTGATTGATTTGTCAATTTCAGTTACCAAACCTAAATGACTAAAAATAGGTGTTGATATAAGTTGGCCATGATTAAAGTTAATAGATAAGTTGTTAATGTCGGCATTGATATGACCATTAAATTTTTCTACTGATTCTTGCCTAATCGTCGGTGTTAGTGTTGGATTGCTTAAAGGGGCAAGGAAGTCACCCTGTGTTGGTGTAAAAAAGCCATCTTGAGCAACGTAAAGTTTATCGCCGTCGCTTTTAGTATAACTAAAGTTACTAGAGACTTTAAGGTTGTTGATATAACTCGATAAATCTTGTTTTATGCCAGCAGAGAATCGTTTTTCTTGAAAAGAGCCAAGGCCTAATTTTAAGCTATGAAGGGACTCTTTAACATTTGCGGGTTTCGTAAAGATATGGATAACGGCAGATACGGCATAACCACCATAAAGTGCTGAGCCTGGGCCTCTGATTATTTCTATTCGGTCTATATCGTCTACTTGGCGTTGATAAAAATCGAAACTGCCGTCGAATGCATCGTTAACAGTTACGCCATCAATAAGCACTAAAATACCGTCTTTTAAGCTTAAGCCTCGCACGACAAATAATCGATCACTTGTTAGTTCAGTTAATGGGGTAAAACCGGGTAGGATACTTAACACTTGATTTAAGCTTTTTGCACCCATTCTAACGATTTCTTCAGCCGTAATAACATTAATAATTGAAGGGGCTGTTGACGTCTTTTGCGCTTTTTTAGCTGATGTAGTTACCTTTATATTTAATAATTCTTCGAGGCTAAATGATAAGACGTCTCTTGTTGAAGAGGGGAGCGTTTTTTGAGCTAATGAATGTATAGAGAACAACAACATTAGCAGCATAATGCTTTGTATATAACACTGTTTTTTAGTGAGTCCCAAAAAAGTCGGCATTTTAAAAATACAACAAAAATAATCTTATAATTATTATAGCTAATATTTGAAAAACAGCATGGAACGCGCGTTATTCTTGATCAACCGATTGATAAATTAGTTCCCAATAATGGTGCTACTTTCGGGCATTGTTTGCACGTTCTTTTAATAAAGGATGCGTACTAAATAGTTGCTCTAAAGCTGTCTCATCGGTTGTACTAAGCAGTAATTCCATCGCCTGTGCAAAACTTTCAGTAGACGCTCCTTGTTGCTTTAACGCCGCTATCGCAAAGTTATCAGCTTCCCATTCTAGCTTTTGTGAAAATTTGTTACTAATGATGGTAG
>Ga0105359_10004562_pt1 | contig 11045 bp, 8 predicted proteins | sample GOMGulsemesocosm_6_FD_83659 | JGI IMG/M metagenome (GOLD analysis project Ga0105359, IMG submission 83659) | Methane-oxidizing microbial communities from mesocosms in the Gulf of Mexico - GOM8C Gulf of Mexico | ecosystem: Environmental > Aquatic > Marine > Cold seeps | place: Gulf of Mexico... | reverse complement strand
TCTGGAGTTACCGATATGTTCGAAATTGGATCTGCTGGACCAGACAATGACGGAAGGTTAGAATTCATAATTGGAGACGACGGCGCTGAACCAATCGTATTTAAGAGATATGACTATAGAGATGGAAAATTTCACCAAGAACTATTTAGAGTTCAAGGAAGTGATAATTCTGAGGATGCAAAAACTCGGTTTGGAATAAATATTAATCCCGAGCATCGCACTATAAATACTACTTATAATGATGATTCTAATAATGGATACGCTATAGCAAACTCAACATTGCAAGTGAATGGATCTGTTTCCTTGTCTATTATTAAAACAACTGGAAATTTAACTTTAACGGAGGAACATCATACGGTAATTTTAGGAGGAAATCATAATATAACATTACCGACTGCATCTACATGTAGAGGGAGAATGTATATCATAAAGAATCCATTTGGTGCAAATAGAACAATATCTAGTTACCTAAATGAAAAAGGAATAGCTAATACAACAATCAAAAAACAAAAAAGTCTGTGGCTTCAGAGTGATGGATCCGACTGGCAACAAATCAAAAGTCAATAATTTTTAATACATTTGTATTCCGATTGATTACATGTACAAATCTTTCCCCGTACATAATAATGCTATGAAAAACATATTATATTTTACTTGCCTACTAGTTGCATTCGCACTACATGGGCAACAAACAATAACAGGTACCGATATATCCAATCAAAATGCTGGAGAGGGAGACTTATACAAGCATAGCAATGGAAAGATCTATATTGGTTTAAGTTCCGGAATATACCACCTTATATCCACAGACACCGATAGCAATAATTTATATAATACAGACGGAACCATCAATACCAATAGATATATTAGCGGAAATACGGCAAATTACATTTGGTTTGATAAATTCCCACAATTTTATGTAGATGTCTCTGATTACCTAAGGATCACCTCTCAAAACAACATGGAGCTCCAAGCCACAAACACTATTAAAATTAAAGGTACAAACGGTATTATACTTCAGAACAATACCGATGTTTCTGGAAACATAAAAGTTACAGGAAGTTACACAGATTCGAATAACACCACAGGAACAACTGGTCAAATACTAAGTAGCACAGCTACAGGGACAAAATGGATTACTTCTAGTTCCGCGGTTAGTACGGATAGCAATAACAGTTTACAAACCGGATCTGACAATGGAATCTATTATAGTAGCCCCATAAAATCCTTTGGAAAAACAAATGCAAATGGATCTGCAGCAAAAATAGTAAATGCCACAGTATCAAAAGTAGAAAGTACTACAGGACAATATCAAATTACCTTTACTTCGGCAATGAACGATGCCGACTATATCATTCAACTTTCACAACCGAGTAGAAATGGAAGCGGTAATGACGACCCTGGAATAGCATACTATGACCAACAAACAACCGGCTTTAAAGTACGCATAGGAGATAATGATAATGGGGGAAGCGACAGAAGTAAGTTTAACTCAGAATTTATGTTTACCGTTTTAGATTATACTGCATCTAGTACAGGTCCCACCCCCGGAATTATTGGGGCATTGACAACTAGCATGGTCGTAGATGATTTCGCCGATGGACAATATGGCGCAGCAAATAACTTTAGGTTTTTAATTAGAAACAATACGGGGAAATCCATTAACTACCAAGCTCTCATAGAAAATGTCCCTTATTCCTATATTAACGGCCAAAGTCTAAAAGACTATACCTATCAAGTATTTAATAATGGAAATGGGACATATAATCATTTATTCACTAGTACAAAAAAGCTAAAAGCATGGTCCTCAAAAGATATATCAGGTGCAAACAACATCCAACCTCCGGGAAATGGTCAAAATTGTAATTGTATTACCTTCTATGAGTTCTAAGTATAAAAAACGAGATAATCATCTGAATTTCAGCTTTTCTTTACAACATTAACCTAATAATTCAACTAAAATAGTTGTACTTTGCAGAAAGTATATAATAATAATATATCTGATATGAACCTCCATAAAAACACAACACTCTCATTTCTGTTCTATTTCATAGTATACTTGGGCTTTTCTCAAGAATCCGCCATTGCCGTTCATGGTAACATGCAAATGCACCAGAATGCCTCCCTTGGAATCCATACCAATTTAATAAACAATGGTGTTTTTAATCAAAATTTAGGTGTTGCTGGTTTTTATAGTACAAACGAAACGCTTACAATTTCTGGGAACAGTATTTCCGTTTTTAATGATTTTGAAATTGATGTTACCAACGATTTACTATTGACTACATCCGTAGATGTTAAAAATAATATGTCTTTTATAAATGGACTTGTAGTAACTCCTAGAGACAATGCTGCCGTCAGTTTTAACTATTTGGAGAATGCTTTATTTGCTGGAGAAAGTAATCAGAGCTATATAGACGGATATGCCTTAACTATAGGTAATGACGGTTTTACCTTTCCAATTGGTAGTGATGATAGATTGAGACCTTTGATAATTCCTAATCAAGTGTCAAATCCATTTTTCAAGGCCGCTTATTTTTTCGAAAACCCTAACAGCCCTACTTTTTTCACCGAGCAATTTGATACAGAAGCAATTGCTGAAACACTGACAAATGTAACCCTATTGGAGTTCTGGGATCTTAAAGGTAGTGAGGAAACGAGCATTACATTAACATGGGATGACGTAAGTGATATTCCTAGTATAAGCCCACTTCTTTCTAAATTACGTGTCGTGGGATGGCATAAAACCTCTAAAACATGGATAGATCTTGGAAATACAGGAACAACAGGAGATCTAAACACTGGAACTATTAATTCCGATGCATTTATTCCTGATGACTACGAAGTACTTACGATAGGAAGTGACCTCAGAGGCGTATTATCTATTGAAGTAACAACAGATAATTTAAACTTTGCCTTAACGCCAAATAACGACGGCAAGAATGATCTTCTTGTTTTTGAGAATCTTGATGTCTTTTTTAATAATGAGCTCACGGTATATAATAGGTGGGGAAGCCTAGTTTTCAAAGAAAAAAACTATGACAACACATGGAATGGAACTTCTACTCACAGTCTAACTTTAGCAAAAAACAGTAAATTACCTACAGGTACTTATTTTTACATCTTACAGCTAAATAACAATTCAAAATCCATAAAAGGATGGATTTACATTACTCATTAGGCACTGTAGCAATGCTTCGAGGCGTCGTTGGATTATATCCAAAATCGCTATCAGGTAAGTCAACTCCTAATTGAGCAATAATATAACCAATACTTGCAAAGTGATGGATCGCATGACTATGTGCCTGAATTAAAGCACTTGCAACCGTATAGTTTACTTGAACAGTTCCCAATCCTAAATCGTCTGAAACTAAAATTAAATCGTTAAATTGATCTGGATTCACCGTATTTAACAAACTGATAATCTTTTCAAAATACGCAATACCTTCTCGTGTACTTTGCTCTGCTGCCTCCATACGTTTTCTAGCTGCTAAGTCCACTTTATTTGTAGCAATCCCATCAAAAATACAATCAAAAACATCTAACACATGGCGCATATGAACACCTATACTTGAATGGTAAGGCGCTATGGAAGTATCGGTATATGTTTTATCTGATATGTTTTCTAATAATTTTATTCCTCTATTTAGATTTTTAACAATCGCTTCGGTCATATACTTATTTTGAGATTCAATGGTAAATATATAAAAAATTACGTCAATATTTTTATCAAAGTAACAATAGCAAGAATGAAAAACAACACACTCAAAATGTAATTAATATTCTTAGCAATAAATTGTGCTCTGGCTATAATAACTTTTGAAAATTGAACATAAACAGTGAATAAAGAAAATGCCCCTAAACTAGCTCCGGTAACAAAAACTAAAATAAATGGAATTTCCATAATCAAATAACCTTTACTTTCAAAATAAGTACTCAACCCCAGATAAAAGGGAATGGCCATCATATTCATTAGAGACATAAACCCTCCTAACAAATATTGATTTCCTCGTTTACGCTTTCCTTTATACGCAATTTTCCGAGTGGCTTGCATAAAAAACACCATCGCTAAAACAAAGAAAACCAGCACAGCCAAGATCCTAAGTTTGGAAAATATAGCAGGATGTTCAACAAAATAATTAGCAAAAACTAATGCTATTAATGCTTGCGGAAATACGATACTAGCAGCCCCAATTGAAAATTTTAAAGCTTCTACCCTACTCACTTCAATAGCAGTCCTTACAGCTGTCATATTTAACATTCCCGGCGCAATCAAGCCAAAAAAAGCCATTAAAAAACCATATACCAAATGTTGCAAATACTCCATTGTTTTGTTTCTAAAATTAATACATTTAAAGAGAAGGACTTTCTCAATGTAACCTATATTACTAAGTAATATCCTTAATGATTGTACATTTGAGTAATAATTGATTTAATAAACAACTTCCTCGTGTGGTTGAACATAAACGTCTCTCAGTACTAAACTATTGAGAGGCTTTTTTGCTTTTAATACAAATCCTTATGCACGTAGCTTTTTATAAAATGACAATAGAAGTTCATTTGCATCCTTAGATATCCATAAAATATACACAAAGAAGAGATACAGTACCGTAACTATAATACTCTTACATATAATACTCAATAAAGGATTAAAACTAAAGTCCCAAAATACAAATCCAACATAAAAGACGATAAGTAACGCAAATAGTAGTAATGATTTTTTAGTAAAAGGAGAAAAATCAAACTTCAATTTCACATACCATAACTTGACAGTATTAAAAAACAAAACCACAAGAAACGTAGATAATGCCGCTCCATTCATTCCCATTTCTGGAATTAAATAACTATTCAAAAAATAAACAGATAAAGCCATTAAAACTCCATAAGGAAGTAAGATTCGGTAGTGTTTTGAATTAGAAATTATGGCCCCGTTATTTCCCAATATCATATGGTATAATTTCGAAAGCGATATCATCAACACAATAGGAATTCCAAGCGTATAATTATCTGTATGCAACGTAGTTTCCATAAAAACGTACAATTGTCGGATATTTACGTTTATTAAAATAAAAATAAGTCCAGAAACAAGCATCAGGTTAATAGATGTTTGCTTGTATAATGTCGCTATTTTCATCCAATCCTTTTCGTTAATCGCTAAAGCAGTGATTGGGTTTACAATTTGTGACATTGCCCTTCCAGGCATTTCCACTACAGAACCTATATAAATAGCCACCGAATAATAAGCCGTTATCGCAATTGCTTCGTGTTGAGGCAGCATAAACTTGTCTATGTCCAACAAAATGGTTCCTGCTGAACCTGCCAATATCGTATATAAACAGTATTTTAATATGTCAACTAAATTGCTAGGAATAGCCCACCTGAGCACCGGTTTTCTAAGATAAAAAGCATAGCTCATCATTAATAAAAGACGGACAAAATAACCTGCTGTAAGAAAATATATAAATTCGCTTTTTGAAAACAAATCAAAACTGAAGCCTATCAATAATAAAAACACCACAGACCTAGGAAAAATTTCTTTTAATAAGTTTCCAAATACAGACTGTAACTGCACTTTAGACCAAGCATAAAATATTTCGAAATAAGCGGTAGCTATTGCTATCAAATAGATAACAAATGTATACTGTTTTACGACTTCGTTTTTTACAGAGAGCCATTCAGATATTGATTCATAAAATAAATTCCCTATAAATCCGAAAGGAATGGCAATAAACAGTGGCATAATAAGCATGGTAAACAAAAACTTATCTTGTTCTTTCTCATCAGCATACGAGGTATAAAACTTAATGATTGTATACTGAACTCCAAAAGCAGTTAAAGGCATTAACAAATTGGAACTAGACAATAAAAATGTAACCAAACCATAGTACTCTTCTTGCAAAAAATGGGGGTAAAACCAAATTGTATTCACGGCCCCTATTGCAAAACCTACAATAATAACCAACGTATTTTTAAACGATTGCTTGAGTACAATTCCCATATCTTATCCTTATGAGTGTATTAATTGATGGATTTCTTTCACAATATTTTCTCCAATCTTTTTTCCAAATAAATTCATTGAAAAATCACTTTTTTTAGTCTTAAAATAAGCATAAGCATTTAGCATGTCTTGCGTATTACTTCCCACAATCTTAGCAAAATCATGTGCTACCAATTCTACCCATTCGGTTTCTGTACGCGCAATGACACAATGTTTTTTGTGAAAGAATGCTTCTTTTTGCAGCCCCCCACTATCAGTAACAACCATAGAACAATGCTTTAATAATTCCATCATGTCAAAATAACCAACAGGAGCTATAAAAGTGATATTGTATTTTAGTTCATGCTTTTCCAATAAGGCTTTTGTTCGTGGATGCAAAGGAACAACAACTTCTTCTTCTTTAGCAATTTCCTCCAAACCCTGAAAAATAGCTTTCAATTTACCAAGATCATCCGTGTTTTCTTGCCTGTGAATAGTTGCCAAAACAAATGAAGTCCCTTCTAATTTCAATGAAGATAAAACAGTTGATTTAGTCGATGAAAATTGACTGTAATACTGTACGGCATCTTTCATAATATCACCACTATTTACAATAAGAGTATCTATAGTATCGAATCCCTCTTTTTGTAAATTTTCAATGGCCTGTTCTGTTGGGCAAAGCAATAAATCTGAAATTCTATCCGTAAGAATTCGGTTAATTTCTTCTGGCATTTGCATATTAAACGATCGCAAACCTGCCTCTATATGGATAAGTTTTACACCTATCTTTTTAGCTGCTAAAGCTCCTGCTAATGTAGAATTTGTATCCCCAAAAACAACCACAGCATCAGGTTTTTCAATCAACAGTACCTTTTCTATTTCTTCTAACATTTGTCCAGTCATGGCTCCATGAGACAAACCATTAATGTTTAAATGATATGCGGGTGTAGGAATTCCCATTTCCTCGAAGAAAACAGCGCTCATATTCTGGTCGTAATGCTGACCTGTATGTACAATTATTTCTTCAATCGTTTTATGTTTTGCTAGTTCTCGGCTCAGCACGGCTCCTTTAATAAACTGTGGTCTGGCACCTAATATGGTAACTATTTTTTTCAAGAAGGATATTTTTTATTGTCCTGTACCAAAGTACAAATTAATTCTGACAACGTTTTTGTTAAAGACTTTCTGTGAAACTGATCAACATTGGTCGTTGTACTTTTCAAAGTTCCGTTTTTATAACTCGTATATAAATCCAATAAGCTCGTTTTCAATGCCGATTTATCATCAAAGTTAATACATACACCTGCATTACTTTGAGATAAAATAGCCGCCAAGTCACCATCAGTTGGTGCCAGCGCTACAATTGGTCTATTGGCATTTAAATATTCAAAAATCTTCCCTGTTAATATTCCTTTCGCGCTAGGAACATTGTTCACGGAAAGTAATAATACTTGTGATTCCTGTTGATATGCCAATACGCGCTCATGAGGTACGTAATTAATCATTTCTACCAGGTCCTCTACTCCAAAATCATGTATAGACTCTAGTACTTCTGCTGCTACTTTTCCTATAAGTTTAAGTTTAAAATCAGCTTTAAATTCTACGTTCTCGCAACACAATTCGGAAATCGCTTCCCATAAAATAGCGTGATTTCTATCGTTGTTCATCAAACCAATATGAGTCATTGTAAATTCTGTATCCAATGCCATTGATTCCTTTATTTCTGAACTCGTATCAAAGCCATTGTAAATTACATGTGTATTCGGATTTAATTTAAGGTAGTTGTCCTGCATTGTTTTTCCCACAACTAGCACAGCATCCGCCCCTTGTACAACCTCCTTTTCTAATTTGAAATGACGGTCTTTAGCTCTTTTAGTCAATGGTAGTTGATGAAAGTAGTCAATTGCAGTCCATGGATCTCTAAAATCTGCGATCCAAGGAAGACGACACTTTTCTTTCAAGCCTTTGGCTATTAAATGTACACTATGTGGAGGTCCCGTGGAGATGATAAGATCGACATGATTCGTTTTCAAATAGTTTGTCAAATTTGCTACCGAAGGTTTAATCCAAAACTTACGAGCATCTGGAATAAAATAATTGGCACGCACATATTGCATCATCTTACCAAAAATAGACGGATTTGGGTTTAAAAACCCAGCGCTCACGTCTTTGTTATTATTTCCAAAAAAAGAGAGCAACTGATTAGGTTCCCAAATGGCTTGTTTCACGACTTCTATTCCTTTTGGAATATCATTTTTCAAGGCATTATCTTCTAAGGCATACGATGGATTAGCGACCGTAAACACCACCGGTTCTATATCAAAATTTCGTAAATATTTTACGAATTTCAACCAGCGCTGCACTCCTGATCCACCAGCAGGAGGCCAATAATATGTTATGATGAGTGCTTTTTTCACTATAATATTGTATCGTATAAATCAATTAAATTTTTAGAGGCTTTCTCCCAACAAAACTCATTTACAATAAAGTCTTTTCCATTAGTCCCCATTTTTTCTCTAAGTTTTTCGTCCTTAAACAACAGGCTCACTTTAGCTATAAAATCAGGTACATTTCTTTCTTCGTGAACTAATCCTGTATTTGTTCGCTCAACCAATGTTTTTTGTGCCGTCGCATTACTTACCAACAGCGGTTTTTCAAAACTCATATATTGAAACAACTTATTGGCATAGGCCACATCATGTTGTATATTTCTGTGTAAAGGCGATAAACAAACCGTACTAGCCATAATATAGGACGGGAACAAACTTACGTTTTTCCAACCTTCAAAATCTACATATTCCGAACAATCTAAATGCTTAACTTGTTTTTTTAGAATAGCATCCGAAGAGTTTTTTCCAACAATGACTAACTTAATGTCTGGAAATTTTTCTTTTAATCCAGGCATCGCATCAATAGCTGTTTGTAGACCTCTTCGCAATCCCGTATCTCCTAAATAGAGTAATACTTTATTGTTTTTATAACGCGTTATAATTTTTTGATCGATCACTGCATTTTCGTAAAAAGAAGACAGTACCGTATTAGGAACCAATTTAATTTTGTCAGACGAGATATTGGTACGCTGAACAACCTCACTTATAAACTCGTTAGAAACGGTAATAACTTTGGTCGCCTTTTTTATAAATTCCTCTTCTCTTTTCTTCCATCGTTTGGATGAAATTAAATATTTTCCAGGAAATTTCTGAGTATGCGGATAGTACTTTAATATCTCAGGCATGTTATCATGTAAATCCAATACTGTAGGAAGTTGCAATGATTTATTCGCCCAAAACGCAGCTTCCGCGATTCTAATATCGTGAATATGGATAACATCAATCGCATAATTGTTCAAAAACGATGTTATATCTCCTTTCAAAAGCATGGAGTACACAGGAACTGTATATGCCAATGCAGAAAATTTATAGGTTACTTTATTAGAAAGGTATCGTTTTACTTGAATCCCGAGAATCTCTTCTTCTAATAATTCATCTCCATAAGTTAGACAAAACAAATATACCGTATGCCCAGCGTTTATCAGAGACACCGCTTCATTTTCTACCCTTGGATCAGGAGGAAACGTTTTATCCAATAGCATTCCTATATTCATACTAGGCTATTTTTTTTCTATAGGTTACAAAAAACCCTGCCATTGCAACAAGTAGCATCAATACAAAACTAATCAAACTGATAAGACCTCCTGTAGCAATTACTGTTGGTTCAAATTTAAAAACAATAGTATGGTTTCCGCTAGGAATTTCCATAGCACGTAACACGTAATTTGCTCTAAAATGAGTCGTTTTTTCACCGTCTAAGTAAGCATTCCATCCTGGTTGATAATACATTTCAGAAAATACCGCCAATTGAGGTGAGCTTGTAAAAGTTTTATAATGCAACTCGTTCGCTTTATACTTTGTCAACTTTATGACAGCCGTACTATCCTTCGGAATTGTTAATTCAGAAGGATTGAATTGCTTTTTATTGATAACAACATCACTTTTTGAATTAAAATCTTCACGCTTTAAACTTGTTATTTCATCGTTCGCGTTCGCTACCGATTTAATAGTAGAGACGAACCATGCATTTCCATTTGCTTCAGTATTTTGTTGTGCATTCAATCTCTCATCAGCACCTGTGAACATAAAATACTTAACATTTAACATGTTCAATACCTCCATATTATTGCTTGCTATATGATGGTAATACAATTCTTGAAAACGCCCTGGTTTTGCAGCATGATACCCTCCTATTGATTTATGAAAATAGGACGTAGCGCCATCATTCATAGGGTTTCCAGCAAGATTTGCAACTCTATAGTAACTCGTGTCTTTTAAAATCTCTTTATCTATATCGCTTGCTATAAAAGGTTTGTCTACTTTTCGAGCACTAATAAAATTATCAGCGTTTACATAATTATGTGCCACTGTAGACAAATCAAACAACAACAGGCCTCCCAAAATAAGAATAGCCATATCACGTTTTAATTTCTCGTTCAAAAACATCCACAAAACAACAGCAGCTGCAATAATTAAACTTAATGTTCTTAAACTATCAGAAAAAAACATCGCTTTCCTATCTGTCTGAATCGCATCAGCCAATCCTGGAAGCATTTTATCATATTGTCCATCACTAGCACCAACAAAATCGAAGAACGTAGTGCCCAGCAACATGAATATAGCCGCCATTCCCGCAGTAATTATTACGGAATATTTCAAATATTTTAACTTGATTTCTTTACTAACAGCATCAGAAAACAACTCTTTTAAGGCTAACATTCCTAACAAAGGAATGGCTATCTCTACAAGTACTTGCATGGATGAAACCGCCCGAAATTTGGAATATAAAGGTATATAATCAATGAAAAAATCTGTTAAAAAAGCAAGGTTTTTACCCCAACTCAAGGCAATAAAGAAAATAACTGTCACTAACAACCATTTTTTGAGTGTCCCTTTTACAAGGAATAAACCTAACACAAATAGAAATATAAAAATAGCACCAATATAGGCAGGTGCTGACACTCCGGGCTGGGTCCCCCAATAAGTTGGAGCCCTATAAGACCAATCCATTGCTTGTC
>Ga0105359_10004555_pt1 | contig 11057 bp, 7 predicted proteins | sample GOMGulsemesocosm_6_FD_83659 | JGI IMG/M metagenome (GOLD analysis project Ga0105359, IMG submission 83659) | Methane-oxidizing microbial communities from mesocosms in the Gulf of Mexico - GOM8C Gulf of Mexico | ecosystem: Environmental > Aquatic > Marine > Cold seeps | place: Gulf of Mexico... | reverse complement strand
TCCCGCTATCATAGGTTTCCCGTTAGACCGGTAACTTTGCGTCTCTAACTTTCATTAGATTTGCCCTTATTAAGCATTAAGCTCAATCCAATCATTATAGGATGAATTTTATAAATGTAAACATAAAAGGCTATTTTTGTTCAGCTTTATAAGGTAAAAGTAGTCATATACCCGTACCACTTGAAGATGCTCGTTTTAGGAAATCTGAGCGAATCATAATCGAGACACATTTTTTGTTAATGGTTGCTCCCTTAAAAACAAATGTAACGACGACTATGTTTTGCTCAGATTCCCCCCCAAGGGCTGGTTTATAAACGCTTTATGCTACGTTATTGATTTCGACAAGGGAACAACCATTCTCTTCAATCAATGCCTTGCCTAAAGGCGTTTATAATTCCAGCTGAATCCAGCATCTTCAGGTGGAACGGGTATAGGTAACCTTGAATTATGTTCAAGGTTTTGTTTTCAATAACTAATGGATTGGGTATGTCGACAGAAGGGAAAGGACTGATTATTATTTTTGTTTTTAAAGTACTTTTTTTGTATTTTCTTATTGTGGTTCCTGCCTCCGCATTGACTCCGTCTGAGCAGGTTGTGCTTAGTAATCAAGTTCAACAACTTTTAAAAGTAAATACTGAAATAGTCGATGCTGATAAAGTAAAATTTTTATCGGAAAAAATAATCAATAATCGGCAGCACTACTCAAATAGTATTTTAGCTAAAATTTACTTACTCTCTGCACGGGTTGCTAGCGGCGAAGGTAATATCAATAAAGCTTTTCAATATGCTCAAGGTGGCTTGGCTGTAAATAGTATTGATAAAAAAATTAGGTTAGCCTTATTTTTAAAATTAGCAGATGTCTATATTGCGAAAAAGGAATATCAAACTCTTTTAGACTTGGCTCAAGTAGCAGTGAAATATAGTAAAGTTAGCGATAGTGTTAAATATCAATTGCTTTCACTAAGTTATCGCAGTGTTGCTTTTGCAATGCTGGGCAAACATAAACAGGCTCTAATTGATTTGCAGAAGGTTGAGCAGGGTATAAGTAAGAGTGAGTTGACAGAGCATATTGAATTACTAACTATTTTAGCGTTGGCTTACCACCATTTAGGTGATTATCAAACATCACGGGTAATGCAGTTAAAGATCTTGAAATTAAGTGTCGAAATGGGGCGAAAAAGAAATATTGCTCAAGCCTATTTATACCTAGGATATGCTTATTTAAATTTATTACGTTTAGATGATGCATACCATGCTTTTTGGGAGTCTAAAAAATATGCGGAAAATATGGAGGGACATATTCATATTGCTCATGCCAATAAAGGGCTGGGAGTCGTTTTGATAAAGCAAAAACAATTTCATGAAGCATTTGAGCCATTGCAACAATCAATTGAAATATTTAGCCATAACAATATGCAGTCTGATCTTATAGAGTCTTCTGTCGCCCTGGCAAGCGCTAAACTCAAAGTGAATCAAAACCTTGAAGGTTATGCATTATTGACGGAAGTTATAAGGCTTCTTGATGGTAAGGATATTTCCTTAAGGTATGCTGGCTTTTATCGAATGGTGGCTGAGATGCACTTCGCCAATAAAAATTATCAAGTCGCGTATCATTGGCGCGAAAAACATAGTGAAATTTTGCTCTATAAACTTGCTATTAATAAAAAATCTTCCAGTATATCAAAAGATTTGTCTCGATTGTTTTCAGAGCAGACAGCTCAAGTAGAGCCAATTGATGAGTCAAAAAAACTTGCGGTAAAATTGGCTGAAAGCAGTGAACTATCTATTAGTTTTGTTGGAAAGTATCAAAAACAACGTTTTATTATTATTAGCATGTCAGTATTCATCGGCTTATTACTTATTACTTTAGTTGGTATCTTTTTGAGAATTAGAGCTCAAAAAATCAATCTAGCTTATGAGGAAATAGAAAAGCCAAGTTATGTTATGTCCTCTCCAGTGAAAACAAAACATGATTATCAACTGGCCTTTAAAAAAGCCAGAAAATTTCAGTATCCTTTGTCTGTTGGTTATCTTGTTATTGATAACTGGCAGGAGCTGACTTTCCACTTTAATCGTAAAACTATCAACGAGGTAACTAAAGATATAGCCCGAGTTATCAATGAGCAAATAACTGAGTTTGACTATGCAGGCTTATTAAATGAAGGTGAGTACTTATTGTTATTTGAGCATCAAAGTACTCAAGACGTTAGTTTAAAACTAGACAAATTACTACAAGGTGTAAACTCTCGGGCTTTTGCCAACTTAGGGGAAGTTTCTGTAGTGATGAAGAGCGGATTGAATACACCTAACTTTAAAGATATAGATCCGTATCTCTTTTTGGCACGCCTTGCTGAATCTGTTAATATAGAACAAGTTAACTCACCTAAGGTATCTTAATGTTTTTTGTTTTAGCTATAGCTTTAGTCTTTGTCGTCATCAGTGTTTATTTTTTCTTTCGTGTAGAAAAACTACAAAGGAAATTAATCACACAGCAACGAGAAAGCTTAACAACCCGTCAAGAAAACAAGTTATTAGTTGAATCAATGACACTTGTAGCTACGCGTGAGGAAGAGTTTACCAAAGCAAGATTAGTACGCTTAAAAGCATATGCGCAAAAAAACGAGCATGTGCAGCTGAAATTACATACAGAATTGATCAGCCCATTAATTAATAATTATAGTATTATTTTTAAGGAATGTTTGAAGGGAAAAGGTCGACTTAAAGCTATTTGCCAAAAGTGTTTTGAAAATCAAGACAGCTCAGCTTATAAAAAATTTGTTGCTTTGATAGTCACAGGTGATAAACAATTAAAACGCTACTGGTCCAGTGATAATTTGAATGGTTTTCTTTTTCTTGTTGATGCTTTGTTAACATTTGAAGAGATGAATACTCATCTGTTAGCTACAGATAAAAAAAACCTTTGTGTACCTTAAGGTATTAAAGTAATAACTTTGTATTTCGGTACAAACTGGTTATATTTTTATTAGGCTTGGGTAAAGCCTTGATGATATTCTCTAGCACAGGGTTAAATATGAGTCGTTTTAACGCCAAGTTTTTTTTATTATTTACGCTTTTTACTGTAATTGTTGTAATCTCAGTTGTTTCTGCACAACTATATAATGACCAACATCCTATTAATTTAGTCGCCATTGTTTTTTTTGTTATTGCGATTATTGTTTTTACGATTCTCACATTACTTTTCACACAAAAACTATTTCAGAGTACTTCTTCAAACCATGAAAGTGAAACGATTAGCGTTGAAGAGCTGTTCTCTTATACCCATGATCCAACAACCAATCTACCAACAGCTCAACAAGCGTTAAGAGCATTTGAATCGGAAATGAAGTCTGATACCGGGCAACGACATGCTGCTGTGGTTTTCAAGCCGATTAACTTCCAACATGTGAATAGCTTTCTGGGTTGCCACAATTCTGACTTACTGCTTTTACAGCTTGCATACTGTTTACAACAAAAAATCGTAGATAATACTAGCTTGTTAAGTTTTAGTTTAAGTTCGCAGCCTATTCGCATTGCTCGATTACAAAGCCTACAATTTTTGGTGGTTTACAATTTAACTGATAGCCGGTTTGATGATAAAAGTATGCTTGACGAATTGTGTTGTCAACTCGCCAATGCTGTGCCTGAAGCTATGAGTTTTAAAAGCTTCTCTTTAAATTTTGAGCTGGCTTTTGGTATTGCTATTTCAGGAGAAAATGGTGATAACTTTAATGAAATAGTAGCGCATGCAGGCGATGCCTTACTCAAGGGTATAAAAGTACAGCAGCAAGTAAATTACTTTGATAATAATAGTATCTTATACAACCAGAAGCAGCTCGCTCGGATGGAGGTATTACGTCAAGACATTAGAGACGATAAGTTGTTTTGTTATTTAAAACCACAAGTAAATATTAACAATCACACTATTGCCGGTTTTCAATTAAGAATGCATTGGTATGAGGGAAGATCAACTAAGCCATTAGAACTCTATGACTTTGCGGATATTGCCGAACATAGTGGCGAATTATACTTTTTGACAAAATATATGTTGAAAACGGCATTTTCTACTTTAGTCACCCTACATGGAATTGGCGTATATCAGCGTATTTCAGTGACGTTATCTAGTGAAAGCTTATTTGAAGTAGATCTGGTTGATTACATCGAAATACAACTGCAAGAACACAAGATTTCAGGTAAGTACTTAATGGTTGAACTGAGTGAAGCCGTTATGCTTAGTGCAAGTCATCGAGTGAAAGCCATAATAGATCAGCTAAAATCATTGGATGTAAGCATCTCTATCGCGGACTTCTCTGGAAGTTATGAATCTTTACGTTATGTGAGGAAAATGGCTATTCATCAACTTAAGGTTGATTGTCAAAAATTAACAAATGATAGTAGTAACCGAGTAGATAAGGCGATCACAAATGCACTTGTGACTTTAACTCGTAGTATGAAAATACCTCTTGTGGCTACTGGGATTGACAGACATGAAGCTTCTCAAGCATACATCGCCATGGGCGGGGAGTTAATTCAAGGTAATATCATTCACCCAGGGGTTGTGCCAGAAGAAATCGAACTCTGGTTAGAAAAGTGGTACTTGCAGCATCCTGAATCAGTTCCACCTGAAGCAAGACCTTCTATCTATTAAACCTTAGTAATAAAAGTCAGGTAGTAAACTGAAGGTTAACTAATTAACTTTATTTAATATCAAGAGCTTCGGGTGACGATATAATTCCAGTATTATCAGCATAAATATAATCATCAGGTAATAAGGTCACACCGGCAAAGTTAATGGCAATATCTGTTTCTCCAATACTTTTATTATTTGCACCAACAGGAATTGCCACGAGTGCTTGTATACCAATATTTATATTTTCTAAAGCGTCTACATCACGAACACTTCCATAACAAACAATTCCTTCCCAGCCATTGTCAGCAGCACATTGTGCAATGTTCAGATCAATCAGTGCTCGTCTTGTAGAGCCACCACCATCGATGACCAATACTTTACCTATACCATCGCTACTAACAAGCTCATTGATTAGTCCTAAACTTTCAAAACATTTTAGCGTAACAACTTTACCAGCAAATGAACTTCGGCCACCATAATTACAAAAAATAGGATCAATCACATCAATTAAATCGGCATAAAAATCACATAATTCAGAGGTGTTATATTGCATGTGTGTTCTCTTTTTATTGAAAATAGGAGGAATGTCAGTATATATTGTTATGTCAGAAATAAAACCTATTATATATTTAACGGTATACCTTGAATTTACAGGTAAAAGCTTTTTAAATAATACTAGGGACTGTTGAACTTTCAGGGTTAAAATTTATTTAATTTAAAACTGCTTTTATCGCGGCGCGAGCTTTGTAGCATAGTTATTCTCTGTAAAAACGAGCAACAATGAGTAAAGCCGTTTTAAATGAACCCAAAGGGCAACGTTTGTTTGAAAGGTATACTGCGTTATCGCACACTCATGTAGCCAGCTATACTTCATGTGCTCTGCTTTGGCTGTATATCAAACAAACTGCTGTAACAGTAATCTCGAAAGTTAAACAGCCCCTAATGCTTATGGGGTAAACTCACTTGTTTTTAGGCAGTAATGGTTCAATAAAAGGTAAACTAATAGCCATGATTGAAGTTTTTTTATGATCGAATATATAACGCCTCGTACTTTTTTGTTCTCGACGCAAGCCGTCGTTTTTTCAGTGCTTTTATTTATCTTCTATGTTTATTACCAAACATTTTTACGTAAATATGTTAAGTATTGGTTAGTGAGTATTGGAGCCTTATGTTGTAGCTACTTTATCAAGTCGGTTGTGCCTTATTCGTTTAGCCACTTTTCAACTGATTATTGGCAATTACTAACAGAATTATTACTTCAGGTTTGTCAATATACCTCATTGTTTTTCCTCGTTTTGGGGGTTTATAATGCAAAAACTCACAAGGAAACTCCTAAAAGCATAATAAGGCTCGGAATCGGGTGCGTCTTTCTAATCAGCTCTATAACTACAGTTCTTTTTTCCTTTGATAGCAGCCAGTCATTTAACCACTTTTATTTAACTACCAGTCTCCCTAGTTTTATTTTTGGTTGTACTTTTTTTTCTTTAGCTGGTTATCTTTTATTCGATAAAAAAAGCTATTTTTCTAGTAAAATATTGATGTATTTTTCAGCCATTATTGGCTTACGGTATTTAATACATTCCTTTATATCTATTGTCGCTTTAACTGAGCCTTGGTTTCGTCAATTAGAAATTTTTCTATTCTATTTTGATGCAGCAGGACATACTATTCTTGGTTTTACTTTACTTATTTGGATGCAGGGAGCTGAAAGGTTTGCGGCTTTGAATGCTATAAATAGAGCTCAGTACCTTGGTAAACATGACTCATTAACAGGAGCACTGAATAGAGAGCAAGTCATGTCAAAACTGTCAGAAAAAATGGTTGAATTGGCACAAGTAAATAAAGTGAATAATAGCCAAGTGAAATTGGCTGTTTTTTTAATAGATATAAAACAATTTAAATTTATTAATGATACTTACGGTTTAAAAGTTGGCGACTATATCCTTGGGGAGATAGCTAGTCGGTTAAGTCATAGTGTATTTATACCTCAGGCAGTGGGTCGCCTCAGCGGTGACTCCTTCATGTTTGTTATTGAATTTGAACAATTATCTCACGTGGATAGAGCTGTAAATCATATTCATGAGCTCATTGAGCGCTGTTTCCGTTATGAGCAGCAGGAAATTACAATTCAAGGTAGTGTGGGTTACTGCTTTTATCCGGATGATGCTGATAAGTCAGAAGACTTGCTACAGAAAGCCAATCTTGCTCTACATCACGCCGAAACTAACAATATTGCTTCAGTAGCATTTGAAGAGGGCATGCAAGCGCAAGGTCGCCACTTAGTGTTGATGGAGAAACAACTGAGGCTAGCATTAGAAAATGATGAGTTTATTTTGTACTATCAACCGCAACTAAACTTATTAACCAATAAACTTGAAGGGGTCGAGGCTTTAGTGCGTTGGCAGCACCCTGAAAAAGGTTTACTTTCTCCTAGTGCCTTTTTATCTGAGTTAGAAGCTTTGGGTATGCATAGTGAATTTGATAACTATATTTTAGCCAAAGCTTGCCAAGCAAGTGAACGTTGGTTCAATTTATATCAGCGACGTGTAGCTATTGCTGTAAATATAACAGCGGTTGAATTCCAAGACGAGCAACTGGTTACCAATATTCAAATGTTATTGCATGAATATAATATACCCTCTAAGTATATTGAATTAGAGATTACTGAAAACGTTGTAATGACTGATATTATAAGGGCGATGGCTAGTATTATAAAATTGCAAAGTATGGGTATTAAAGTGTCTATTGATGATTTTGGCACGGGTTATTCATCTTTGGCTTATTTGCGAGATTTACCGATAGATAAAATAAAAATTGATCGTAGTTTTATTAAGGAAGTTGCCAGTAATGACTCTGATCTTACCATTGTTAAGTCCATGATCGACCTTTCTCATGGATTAGGTAAACGAGTTTTAGCTGAGGGTGTTGAAACAATCGAACAATTAGATTTGCTCCGTCATTTAGGCTGTGATGCAGTGCAAGGTTATTACATTAATAAACCTCTGCCAGAAGATAAACTAGTGCGCTATCTTGAAAGAAAATAGGTTCTTAAAGTAGCCAGTTATATTTATTTTTGCTTTGAAGTAAAAAAAACTAAAAAAACTCTGGGACTTACCGATACAGGTCTATACTAAAAGCAAGGTAGATTCAGCGAAGAAACCATTTCCGACCCTTTTTAGCTTGCACCAAGTATTCCATCAGTTAGAAATTCTGAAATGAGCTATGGATAAGCAAACATTTTTCAGTCAAATTAATTTATATACCATTTAGTTAAAATTTAAGGTTACTCCCTATGCTTATCAGACATAAACTCATCGCTAATACAACGATATTGGTGCTAGCAATGGTCTTAATGTTAGTGCTATTAGCCTACGCAAGCTCATCTTTACAAGGTGATATAACGGTAGCAAAAGATATTGGTGATGTGAAAGCGTCAGTTCTCGAATTACGGCGTGATGAGAAAGACTTTTTTGCTCGTAAAACGCTGAAATATTCGGACAAATTTAGTAATACAATGAAAGAGGCTCAGCATCAAATTAGTAGTTTATCAGAAGAGTTTACCAGCGCTGGTATTTCTATGCCAGAATTGACAAGTATGGTGTCTATACTCGCTCAATATCAAACGCAGTTTATAAAAGTTGTTACCCTGCAACAGAAGATAGGTCTAAATGCCAAAGAAGGTTTGTACGGTGAACTCCGTGCAGCTGTTCATAATGTTGAATCACTAATTGGTAATGATAATTACCGTTTGCGTAGTGAAATGTTACAACTTAGGCGTAATGAAAAAGATTTTATGCTTAGACTTGATGATAAGTATGTCGATAAACTGACTAATAATGTTAGCAAGTTACTACGTAGTGTTCAGGAAAGTACTTTCACTTCATCGAAAAAACAAGAGGTTAGCAGTCTTATTAACGCTTATCAAACAGCGTTCATTAATTTGGTAACGGCTCAAAAAGAGCTAGGTTATAACGAAAAAATGGGTTTAATGAATGACATGCGAAATGTTGTTTATCAAGTTGATAGTAAGTTGCAGCAAGTTGTCGCTAATAGTGAGGAGGCAGTGGAAAGCCATGTTAAGTTTGTTAATATGCTAGCATATAGCCTCTTTACTGCGGTACTTGTGATAGCTTTAGCAAGTGCATGGTTAATTGGACGAAGTATTTTAGAACGTATTCATAACCTGCAAAGCACTATGAACAAGATCGCTCAAAGCAATGATTTAACTACCACTGTAGATGTTAGCGGAGGAGATGAGTTATCAGACATGGCTGAGGTGTTTAATCATATGCTAACCAACTTCCGCTCACTTATTGTTGAAGTAAATAACTCTGTAAATACACTCAATACCGCAACAGGTAGCTTGGCAGAGAATATTTATAATGCTAACGAAGGTGTTGAGACTCAGATGCAACAAACAGACCTTGTAGCAACAGCCGTCACTGAAATGGTAGCTACCGTAGATGAAATTGCTACCAATACTCGAGAAGCCGCCCATAAAGCTGAATTAACAAATATAAACGCAGGGAAAGGTAAAGCTGGGGTTGAGCAAACTATAAACCAAATCGGTCAATTATCAGAAAAACTTTTAGATTCAGAAAATGTTGTTAAGCAATTAGAAAAAGAAAGTATTACTATTGCTTCTGTTTTAGGTGTTATACGAGGTATAGCAGAACAAACCAACTTATTAGCTTTAAATGCAGCTATTGAGGCCGCCAGAGCAGGTGAGCAAGGTCGAGGTTTTGCAGTCGTAGCTGATGAAGTAAGAACGCTTGCCAGTAGAACGCAAGATTCAACACAAGAAATTGAAACCATTATCGGCTTATTGCAAAAACGTACCCAAGAGATAGTTACTTTAATGGATGAATGCCGTAGTCAAGGACAAGAAAGTGCTGATCAAGCAAGTTCTGCAGGGGCAATGCTTGATGAAATCACACAAGATGTTGCTTTGATTATGGATATGAATAGTGCCATTGCAACGGCTATTCAAGAGCAAAGTACTGTTGCCTCAGAAGTTAATCAACATGTAGTAATGATTAGAGACGTGACAGAGCAATCAGGTGCTTCAGCGAAACAAAATGAGCACATGAGTGAAGAATTATCACAACAGGCAGAAGTGTTAACTACAGAAGTGAGCCGTTTTACTGTGTAAGCTCTAGCAATCCTATCCTTTCAATCTAAGGCTTTCAACCTCAGAAATTAAAAGGCCCTAACTGTTGATAGTTAGGGCCTTTTTTAAAATATAATAACTAATATCGATTATTAATAAGCATTGAGTTAGTCGGGAAAATAAATTTGCTTTTAAGCTATGTTATAACTGTTTAAAGTCAATCATGGTTTCTCGGGAGTGGCCGCTAATTTTTAATTCACTTAAATAACTCTGCCATCGACTTTCATATTCAAGTACTAATGTCTGGATGTATTCTTCACTAAAGATAGCGCTATGACCATCATCGAAAATTAAACGATAACCATGTTTAGCAACACTCTCAATACGAGTTAATAATACATTTTTTTTATGACTAGTCACTTGCCCCGGTTTTAGTTTATTAGCTGGGCTTGCAGCCGAGCTAATACGCAAATATTCAAAGCTAAGTTGTGCATTAGATATATTTTTATTCGAAGAGAATTCAATAGCTAAACTGTTTAGAGCATTATCTATAATAAAACGGGTAATTTTCATTGTAGTAAACCATCAAACCTTTCATTTAAAGATTAATACCAAACAGAAAGATTAACTGCTCTGGCTGGTATTACTTAATAAATCTCCGACGATTAAAGAATAAAGCGACTTAAATCTTCGTCTTTTACAACATCACCTAATATCTTCGTAACATAAGTCTGGTCTATGCTGATTGTTTCACCACTGCGTTGGTCAGCATTAAATGACAAGTCTTCAACTAAACGTTCCATCATAGTATGCAAGCGACGAGCACCAATATTCTCAGTAGTCTCATTAACTTGCCAAGCAGCATCTGCAATGGCTTTAATGCCATCTTCGCTGAAGGATACTGATACGCCTTCAGTAGCAAGTAAAGCAATGTATTGCTCGGTAAGTGATGCAAAAGGTTCAGTTAATATACGAACAAAGTCATCAGCTGTTAGTGCTTTTAATTCAACACGTATAGGTAAGCGACCTTGTAACTCAGGGATCAGGTCTGATGGTTTGGACATTTGAAAAGCACCTGAAGCGATAAACAAAATGTGATCTGTTTTAATCATGCCATGTTTAGTACTTACTGTTGAGCCTTCAACTAAAGGTAGTAAGTCTCGCTGTACTCCCTCACGAGAAACATCCCCGCCACCTGAACTATCAGCACGCTTACAAATTTTGTCAATTTCATCGATAAAAACAATGCCATTTTGCTCTACTGCATCAATAGCTTTTTGCTTAATGTCATCTTGATTAACAATTTTAGCCGCTTCTTCT
>Ga0105359_10004550_pt1 | contig 11065 bp, 7 predicted proteins | sample GOMGulsemesocosm_6_FD_83659 | JGI IMG/M metagenome (GOLD analysis project Ga0105359, IMG submission 83659) | Methane-oxidizing microbial communities from mesocosms in the Gulf of Mexico - GOM8C Gulf of Mexico | ecosystem: Environmental > Aquatic > Marine > Cold seeps | place: Gulf of Mexico... | reverse complement strand
TATTGGTGTAAATATGACGAGAATTTGCAATGGTATCAAAACAAACTGCATTGGTGGAATCGTTTGCAAAAATAGGTGCTGAGTTGCATTGAGCCAATGTAACCTGCCCTGTACATATTAAAAGAATACTGATGTATAGTGTTTTCATTTTAAATTATTTTGAGATAATTAATTTTTGACTCCTTGTATTAATTCCTTCTGTAATTGTTACAAAATAGATGCCTTCAGGAAAGTGTTGGGTATTTATTTTTGTATAAGAATCTATATGTTTTGATTTTAGAATACTTTGTCCAGTTAGATTAAAAATTTCAATGTCAAATTGTGTTTAGTTTGTGTTTTCAAAATTAATATTGATGAAATTTGATGCAGGATTAGGGTAAATACGAATCAGGTTCTGAGTAATATTTTCTTCTGTAGTACTTAAAGAGTATAAGTTACAACTAAAAGTGGATCCTGACTCAATGTAGTCTTGTGGTGTTAAGATTTTGCCTACAAAAGCAGAGTAATCAGGAGAATAGCGTGTGCACCTAAAGGTATGATTATTTGTCATTGATGAATTTTGAGGCTGAGGTCCATTATCATTAACAGGATTTACATATTCCCAAACAATTGTATCGTTGGGGTCTATTTCAAAAAAGCGACCAGTTACGCCTTCACAAATAAGCGTGTTTCCATTTTCAAGTCTTTGAACTCCAGATATAATATTAGAGAAAAAATCTGTAGGGTTTGGCGCTTGATAAGTCCAATCAAAATTAGAAGGCCCATAAGCACCACCAGAATAGGTATAAAAACCATTTGAATCTACGGGTAAATCTACACTATTAATGGTAGAATAATTTTGATTAAAAGGAGTACCTGCTTGATTATTAAATAAGATTATTTTTCCTTCCTCATCAAAGCCTTCTTGGATCCAATGTGTATGATGTTGTAAAAAAAGTTTTTGATCTGTAATAGTACCTTGTTGGTAAGCTATCGGATTACCCCATCTGTATAATAAGTCACCTCCTTTACCATATGTACCTCCACTTGATGATGACGCTTGTGTAGTTGATGTAGAATGGTCTATTATCCAAAATTCACTAAAATTATGAATACTTAAGATAATTTGATCAAAATTTTCATTGTAGTCAATTCCATTAATATGTAACCAATCTGAAGAATTGTGATTTAAGAAATTGATATCGATTCTTTCAGGCGTATTGGACACAACACCAAAATCATCCTTTGTAATATCAGTATCTTGAATTAGGTGTTCCCATGCTTTCCATTCCCATACCACGGTTGCACCACCATTAATTAAATCAGGTTGTATTTCAATTATTTGTTCTGAGTTAATGGAAGAATTATTTGTTGAACTACCTGCCTGTATTACTTCTGCTTGAGTTCTATTATCCCAAACGATTAATAAAATATTTCCATTTGGCAGAAGTTCTATATCGTGATGTTGTCTTCCGTGTGAATTTGACACAGAATGACTCCAAATTACATTACTATTCCAATCTAGCATTTCTACTATTCCACTTCCACCTCCCATACCTTGAATTCTTCCTGTTCTTAATAGAGTACCATTATCCATTAAATAACTTGATAGACCTGGTAAATATTGACTAGACCACTTATGTACTTTTTCACCACAATTATTAATTAAATACGTTTCAGTGCTATGTTGTGGACCGAATAAGGTATAACCGTCCAATGATTCTGTAGTATTTGTAAATAATCAAATGGTTTGTTGTGAGTATCCAACTTTAAAAGTCAGCAGAATGAGAATTGTAATTAAAGGTATTTTCATCATTAATATTTTTAGGTTTAATGGCTTAGACTTTATTTCCCTAAAAAGGTTTAATTGAAAGTTTTTAATCAACCTATTTCAGGATGGATCATAATGGTTAGTATTTCTGCACTTTATTGGTGGCGGTTTTTGTTCTTACGTAGTAAATACCAGTTACTAAATCGGATATGTCAATAATAGTGTTTGTATCACTATTTGAAACTTTCTTAATGAGATGCGTTACATCTAGACCAAGTACATTGTAAATTTTTAAGATATTTCGTTCTGATTCATTTGCCTCAATATTAATTGTATTAGAAGAAGGATTGGGGTAAATTTCTACACTTGATATTTTTGCCTCAAAATTAATTAATTCAATAGATAAAGTATTAAGAGGGCAATCGATAGGGAACTCTGGTGTACTAAGAATATTACCCGAATTATTAATATTGACATCAGATAAACTAAGGCTCGAAGTGTAGTTGTTATTGAATACTCCGCCTTCTGTATTAGTAAAATCATTAAGTGTATTAATTGTAGTGGCTGTGGCAGAACTTATACTTATATAACCATCCTTTAAACAATTATCATTAATCAAAAGAGAGGTAGGTGAATAAGTAGGAGTCCAGGAGCTTATATTAGCTGTAGTATCCATCAAATTATGATGAATCCATATGTGTTCTAATCTGTACCCGATAACGGCTGCATCTATTCTTAATAATATACCTGAACCATAAAAATTGTTGTCATACACTTCTATATGATCTACATTTTTAAGCTTTAATGAACCTCCAGAAGATGTCGGAGTAAAATTCTCAATTTGTACATTTTTTACAGTTCCCGAAGTTATGTCATGTATATAAATACCGTGATCTTCACTACCACTAACTGTACCTCTATGAATGAATCCGCCGTCAACCAAGAAATTATCACTATCTGCATTATCAATTCCACCTCTTAAGAATCCCGTTATATTGTTATTAATACAATTATTATCTGATCCTCTCCAAAACTTTATGCCCTTTCCATTTGTAGAAGCATTTGTCCATTCAAGGCTACAATTTTGAATGGTAGAATAAGAGCACTGGTTAAAAAGAATCAAATTGTGGCCCGATTCATTAGGTAAAAGTGTTGATAGACCTTCCATCAAACAGTTTGTTACTAAAACATTATCTGATTTTCGTATCGTTATTTTTACATTATCAAATGACAAATTGTTTAAGGTAAGACTGTCAGTAAAATTAAAATAAAGTAAAAGAGTGTCATTTGTATTTGAATAAAATAAGGCAGGAGTCGTTCCTGTATTCTCAAAGGTTATCCCGTTCATATTCTGTTTTCCAAAAGCATTGGTCAAAGCCTCATTCATGGGGTAATTTCCAGGAGAGAAATTAATAACGTCATTAGCCGAAATTGAATTTAGTGTCGTTACGGTAAAATTTGCTGGAGTAATATTAATAGTCAGCCCGTATGATCTAGAGGGCGTAAGTACACAAATAAGGAAGGATAAGATAGCTACTCTATAATAATAAGTCATTTTTTTTAAATCACAGTAAATTTAGAAGTTACTTGCTTTTCTACTGAAACGAATTTATTCAATTTTTTCCAGAAAACGTTTCCAAGAAGTAATTATTTTTCTGCAAATAAGAGAAGCTCTGAGTAGCGATTAATATATGGCAAATAAGTACTCTTGTTTCAGTTTTTTATACATTGTCAGGTACTGACTACTTTTCCATTAGTGCAGGAAGTATATAGTTGTTTAATATTTTTTCAGGTTGTTGCCCTTCTTTATTTCTATAATTTCCAGATGTAATTACTGCAACTATTTTTAATTCTGGAATTACAAATATATATTGCCCCCCTGCACCTCTCGCTTCAATTGATTTAATTTCTTTTCGATTTATGATGTAGGTATGATGCCACCATAAGTAACCATACCCATTTTTATCTGCTGTATTTTCTAAATTCAAATAATTATTAAACGATTTTTTAATCCATTTTTTAGAAATAATCCGTTGATTGTTCCATTTTCCTTTATTCAGATATAATTGACCAAATTTCAGCATATCTCTTGATGTTAAATACATTCCACCACCAAAATATGGTTTACCAAATATATCAGACTGTATGATGTAATTAGAAATACCTAAAGGTAAAAACAAATTATCGTCTATAAATAATTCTAAGGGTTCTTCTATAACTGAATTTACTGCAATACCAAGTAAATGAGGATTTGCGGAGCCATAATTTGCATGAGTAAATGGTTTATTAATCATTGGTGCTTCCAAAATAGTTCTTGTCCAATCCATTGTTCTTTGATAATTATCTTCAGTTGCAGAGGATTTTGGATTAGCATTAGCACCGTAATCAATAGCATCCAACCCTGAACTCATGGTTAGCAGACTTTGAATTGTAATTTCTGATTTAAGACTGTCTTTTGTTTTTATGTATTCTTGAGGTAAAAATTCGTAAATGCTTTGGTCTGTGCATTTAATCAGTTTGTTATCAACTGTTACTCCAACAATAGCAGAAGAAATACTTTTTGAGGCAGAACGCATATCGTGTGGAATTGCAGCGTTAAAACCTGAAAAATAATTTTCATATACAATTTTGCCATTTTGGGCAATTATGACACTTTCCGTTTTATCTAATTCTTTATTATTAATATCATTCTCCATTTTTGGAAGCAATAATTGATTAGCGGATAATTTCCACCCATCATTTATTTGTGAGTTTTTGTTTGTTGGGATGTTACCAATTACCCAATCATATTTTGATCTTTCAAATGATACTTTTGTAATGGTTTTATTACCAAGATTAATACTTAATAAAATTTCAGCTGGTTTCAAAATACCTTTAAATTGAAGTCCTGTTTTAAAATCTGAAAATGAAATCGTATCTTTATTTTTATTGAAATTGGCACACCAAGTTCCTGTAAATCTATTATCCCCCCAAATAGGGTATGCTTGATATTCATTTTCTGAACCATTCTCTACACTCAAATATAAAGACTGAGATTTTAAATAGTCAATCATCAAGATATTCCATTTTCCTATAAACTTATCGCCCTCCTTTTTTAGTTTTAAATAATAAAAAAGCATTCCAGATTTGATAAATCCATTTACTTCTGATTGCTCAGTATTGACAATTCCGCTAAAAGAAAGATTATCATTTAGTGAAAGTTGAATATTGTTTTTGAATGTAAATTGTTTGTTTATAATTTCGTGTTGATTTGAAATAACAAATTGTGAATTTCCGTCTGTATTTCTTTGGATAGAAACCGTAAGATTAAAGACATTCTTGTTTACTATTATTCCTTGCCAATTACCAGTGTAATCTTTCATGTCTTGTCCGTAAATTGAGAGTGAAAGAATGGTTAAAATTAAACTGAAGTAAAATTTCATATGTATATATTATATATTTTTTTTGCAAAGATGAAACTTTAACACTTTTTATAATTGTATAATTTTAACGTTTTGAAATTTCTTTCAAAAAAACAGAAGGTGTTTTTTTATAAATTCTTTTGAAATTTGAAATGAAATGACTTTGGTCGTAAAAACCACATTGGTAGCATATATCAGTCAATGTAAATTCATTTTTTGTCATTAAAAGTATCGCCTTATTTACTTTTTGTAATCGAATATATTGACCTAAAGTGGTTCCGAAATATTTTGAAAAATCTCTTGACAAGTGAGCAGAATGTATATTTAATTCTTTACCAAGACTTGAAAGTGAAAAGTTGTTATTTGGTTCATCTGTTATTAATTCTTTCAAGGTATTTACCCATTTAGGTTGTTTTGTAAACTGATTTTTTCTGTCTTTAATTTTATTAAATATCTCTAATGTTAATAATTCAATACTTATTTGACTTTGCTCATCATTAATTTTTGTTTCTAAAAAAATTTTATTTACAAGCGTTTTTATTTGAGGATTTTTAATATTCGTACTTCCTTCAAAGTCAAAAGAATGAATATCATTTCTTTTAAACCATTCAGCGTTTAGTTAAATATGAAAACCTCTTGCATATTCAGGTGGTTTAATATTATAATGAGCATCTTGCCAATTATGGAATAGTAAGCTTCCGGAAGTTAAGTAATCAGATTTCTTTTTACTCGCTTCAAAAAGTTTTCCTTGAATTAAGTATGTAAAATATGGGTTTTCGTGATAATGCCAATCTACTTTTTTGTGAGTGTATTCTGTGTCTGTAATTAGTATATCATTGAATCTTAATTCTTGATTATGATTTCCAAAATATTCTCCATTTTTTAGTTTGTTCATTAGTTGAATTTCTGTTTTTTTAAGCTTGCACCTAGCGTTTACCTATGTTTAATACGGATTTACAAAGAATAAACCCTCAATAACGCACATAGCGTAAAGTTAATGTTTTGTTTTTAAATACCATACTTCGACAAGCTCAGCACAGACTTTCAGTTTTGGCAGACTTTCTATGGAGTACTAAACTTTCAATTAAACTACTGAACTCCATATTAAATATAGTTATTTTGTGTGCCTTGAATGGTAAATATAGTTCTTTTAATTAAGAAAAGTCCCAAAGGTAAAAGTCCTTAATGCGCTAAGATCGTCATGGTAGCAAGGTAAGATGCAAGGTGGTTTTCCGTGAGAAATGCACTGAAGAAATACTTTGTATTCATGAATACTAAAAATGAACAAGAGTGAATAATGTGAGGTTGATCTTTGACTCAAATTAGGTATGAATTCTATGAAACACGAAACACTTAATGTAAGCTATTGAGCTCCGTGTTATATCTAATTTTTGTTATACCCTTTTTTCACTTACACCTATAATTAGCGAGTTCATACATAGAGATTAAGTACGCATGATATTTTTTCATAATTCAGGTCACTAATTCCTCAATCTTGAATTGCCCAATACTATTACTTAACAGGTTAAGTATAAATACTCAATTGTAAAATCAGGTGTTTCTGCTCTAAAAAGTGCTCTATTATATTTAGATATTTGTCATGTAAACAAACAAACTATTCGATTAAAGTAGCTACTTATTAGTTTTTGAATACAAGGGAGGTATCCGAAAAGCCTGTTTAAATAGAGTAGGGAAGTTAAATATAAATAGTTATGTCACAAGAATTATATCCATTTGAAAACGCAGTAATGCATATCACACCATCTATGATCATACCACCAATTTTTAATGTGGAAGTGAAAGGGGAAACAGGATCATTAAATCCAATAATCAAGCTCATCAATACAGGAAATGTAGAAGAAGGATACCTCATATTAGAAGTAGTGGGTAAAGATGGTGTTGCTATAGGATCTGCTCCTTACACTAGAAGTATTGATGTTTCACAAGAGAAAAACACGAATGGAGTAAGAGTAATAGGTCTTAAGAAGGATGTCAAGTTAGATTGGGAAAAATCTAATCAAATTAGCCCTAAAGCTACGGCTGGACTTTTTCATTTACCACTACAATCTGAAAGCCCATTATTCGGTGCGCCTATGTTGCATCTTCAGTTGGGGGTTGATACCATAAATAATACCGTTTCAGGTATTGCTACAGTTACTCAAGCCTTAGCTGAACCTTTAGTTTGTACTGCGCATGTAACTGGAAACGTTATCTATGAAACAGTAATGAAGCCAGGAAAGTCTATGATAAGAATTGATTTATCAGGTTACCCAGAAATACACTGGCCACAAGGTGGGGGAGTAGGACCTGTTATTCCTAAGAATTTTACAGCTATGATTTTATTTGATGAGAATTGGAACAATGGAACTGTTCAATATCAATATTTAACCTCATCTGGATTTGTAAAAGAAGTTCAAAAAATAGAACTAATTAAATCTTCTTTTTCCAAATCTCAGCTTGAACCAAATGTTTTGGAACTTAATTAATGAAAGACAATCATAATTATTGTTTTTCTTGTAGGAAGTCCTACGGAATAAAATGAATACAATTGAAAAAAATCTTATTTTTTGAGGTTGTAGAATACCCTTTAGTTTAATTACTAACTAGCAATAATATTTTGTTGGGTATTTAAAAAGAGGATTTATTAAAAGATGTATAAACCAGTATTCAGCTATCTGAATACTGGTTTATTTATTGATATCGGTTTGTATAAGCATATGTAGCGGAATTAAAAACTCTAATATTTCGAACAACCATTATACTTTGATAAAAGTACAAAATTCGAGTTGGAGTACTCAACCGCTATTACGTTTACATTTTACGTGTGCCCTTTTTTTTATAATTCCAAATCGGTGCTTTTGTGTACAAATATGAAGCAGCTATGACATTTTTAAGTACAGAATTCAATTCATTAATCACTTCAGTTTTGAATTGTCTAATACTGTTAGCTAATAGGTTAAGTGTAAATACTCAATTGTAAAATCAGGTGTTTCTGCTCTAAAAAGTACTCTATTATCTTCAGATATTTGCCATGTAAGCAAACAAGCTATTCGATTAAATAGCTATTTTCAGTTTTGTTTACAAAGGTGGAATCCGAAAAGCCAATTTAAATAGAGTAGGGAATTCAAAATTATTACAATGATAAGTACTGAAACAAAAACACCAAATTTAGGGACTGAATTAACTCTAGGAGGTTGGTCAAGTTACGCAAAACCTACAGCATTAGAATTAGACGTTTTCAATAAAGCAATGAAAGGGTTTGTTGGAGTGGAATATACTCCTGAAAAAGTTTCTTCTCAAGTGGTTGAAGGAATGAACTACAGATTTAAATGTAAAGGAGTAACAGCTACATTAAAACCTGAATCGTTTGAAGCAATAGTTCAAATTTATGCTCAAATTAATGAAGCTCCAGTGATCACGCATATCAATCCGATTAACCCAAATGCTATCCAGCAATCAGTTTATGTTAACGCAGAAAGAAATGGTGTTATTGGTACAAATGGTGCAAAGGCAGGAACTTTCTTTACTGGACAAGAGATCACTATTAGTTGTGATGTTACCGATATGTGGAATATCAACACAAGAAATGGTGTTTCTCGTTGCAACGCAAATGGTTTCAAGAACCTTCCAGTTGCTCCACCAAATGTTGAACAAACTTTCTTAGCTGGATGTATCGTTGGAAGTTTTGATGGCGGAAGAACATTCTTTTCTGTTGGAACTAAAACGGAAATCACAATTTGTGTAGCTGTGCCTGGAAATGATAGTGTTGACTTGACACTTTATTGCTGGGATAGCTTCTATACTGACAATGAAGGAGAAATCTCTGTTTTAGTTACTACTAAGTAAACAATAAGCCTAAAACTACAGGTGGACTTGTGAGCACAAAGGTTCATACTACAGGTGTGTAGTCTCAAGTCTTAATATGTTTATTGAAGCCGCTTGAAAGTTATTTCAAGTGGCTTTTTTATTTGGGAGTAAGTGGAGTGAAAAATATTTTAAAAACGTTGAAAGACACGTGTATAGATTAAGGGGTTCATTGTTTAGCTAGTTTGAGTATTATTTACTCTAGACATCTCTAGGACATTGGTGTACCCAAATCTTCTATTCTCTCTATCTCATCATTCTATTCATCCTGCCAGGCCAGTAATTCAGACTAATGTTCTCATAGAGTATCTCTTTTAAGAAAATAAAAACGTTTTGTGTTTGTCAGAATTTATATTTTTTTCTTTTTTATTGCCAAACCCTCCTTTTTTTAATAGTTGAACGAGTCACTAAATTTAATATTTCCAAGAAATCCATTTCCGATAACTGCTAGTTAAAGCAAATCTTCCCATTTGTCTTGGAAATTTAGTAGCTTTTTTGAATGACAACCACCAAAAATTGATATTAATATTTACATCATCCGTTGCTTGTACATGGTGCCACCAACAGCAAGGAATATAAAGGATATTACCTTCTTCCAACGTCACCTTTTGAAACTTACTTCTTAACTCTTCGATCTTAGAAAACTTATTATTAATTTGATCCTCTACTACCTCCACTTTTGAAAAATGACCTTCGAAAGTCCAAGGTTTTTTTGGGTAATAATAATCATCTAAGCCAGCAGGAGCAATATAAAAATCTTTCTGACCAAACAATTGTAGATTGAAATTATCAACGGGATCATAATGTAACTTACTTCCCATTCCTTTGTAAGCGTGCCAAAAGTTGATTAGATTATACTTTTTAGGAGCCCAAGCCTTGTCCAAAAAGTTGTTTTTGCAGAAGTTTGCGATTGAAGGGTATGGATTTTTTAAATTAAAGAAGATATGGTAACAAAAGTTAGTGTCTAATTTAAATTCTCCAGTTTGGTTTCTGTAATCCTTATATTTCATTCTTGTTGGAAATAGCTTATGAAGGGTTCCACTGTTCCAATTATCCTTATAAACGACCACTTCCTTGTTGTCTAATTTTTCAAGTAACTCTTCTCTATATGCTTTCCAACCATTTGGTTGATTTATAACAAATGGTTTATTTGAATTAATTAATTCTCGAATCAAAAGTGCATTATCAAACTCAATACGGGGAATTTCTTCTTTCATTTTTTATGATTTCTTTTGTGCTCTTATAAACGAAGCCCTGTGTATTTAATGTATCTCATTAATATTAATGGCACAGGGACCACCTGCTTTTTTGAATTCATCAAGTATTTTGTTTACAATAACATCTGTTTCTTTTGGTAAATCCTTTGTAGTCGCTTGCACCAGAACATAAGATTCTTTGTTTGCTACTGGAGCAAACTTCATATGCGGCAAAATTCTCTTGCAATTGAAGATCTTGCTATAGAATGAATAATGTTTAGAGGTTGTTTCAAAAAAACAATAATCTATTTCATAATAACGTTGATAGGCCCATGCATAACAGATAATGTATTTCATCAAATCATTCGAAGCATTTTTATCAATTCTTAATAACCTACCTATTTCATTGAATGTTTTCTCTTCTTTTATAATTGACTTAAAAAAATCAATCAATTCATATCTAAATTCGCTATGAACATAGTCAGATAAGGGTAAAATAGATTTGCGCGTTTCAACTCTTACGAATTTCTTTATTAAGTCGTAGTACAAATGATTATAGTCAACTCGTGTATTCCATATCTCTTCAGGGTTAGCAAATCGTACACATCCAAGAAGTCTATTATTGTCATACGCACCAAAGTGAGAAGAGAATAAATCATGAGTATCCAATTCATACATCTGCCTGTTTATTGCATTATTCTTAATCTCACTTTTCGCAAATTTGTAGTCACTTGAATTCCGTGCTTCAAAATAATCTGATAATTCTGCGGATGATTCTATTGGTTTAATAATCATTAACTTTAATTTCTTTTTTTTAGTGGGCATAACCGCCCAATGTATGAAACGTAGCGTTT